>Ga0214544_1000806_pt1 | contig 60949 bp, 32 predicted proteins | sample CNSS3metaG_FD_160074 | JGI IMG/M metagenome (GOLD analysis project Ga0214544, IMG submission 160074) | Root nodule microbial communities from cowpea collected in UCLA plant growth center, Los Angeles, California, USA - CNSS3 | ecosystem: Host-associated > Plants > Roots > Nodule | place: USA... | reverse complement strand
CACCAGAACCAATGTTTAATTCTGCAGACCAATACCTTTCGGATGATTGGAGCAGCTAAAAAGTATAAAGGCTTGTTCTATCTTACCAAAAACTGCAATTTGAGTGTATCAGAAGATAGTAGCTCTGATACCATGTTAGTGTATCAAGAAAGAGAGAAGAGAAAGGCTTCTGTTATTCATTGAATGAAACAGTGAGTTTGTACAAAGGAAAAGCTTGGCCTTATATAACACAAGCAAAACAGTTGGAGGTAACAGAAAACAGAATAACGGAACGTAAAACAGAAAAGATATATGAAATATATCTCTATCAGATATCATAAGCTTGGCAGAGGTCAAAGCAAATTAGAAGGATGAAAACATGATCGAGAGAGTGAAAAACCATGTTTGTTTATTGTGTTTCTTTTCATTTTGATCTGGTTCTTGAATGTTTTTGGTTCAGCTTCTGTGTTAAGAGGAATTAGGCATTAGCATCGTGTTGCATGGCCTTCCATTGTTAAGGCAGAGAGAAACAGAGCATTTTCGGAGTTCAATAATAATAATAATAATAATGTTACAAATAGGTTGAGCGAATCCAAGAATGCATGTTATTTTGGTGTTCAACAATTTTTAACTCTCTGTTTAACCTATTTTATCTTTAAAATGGGTAAAGATTATAATAAGTAAAAGGAATATTAAATCTAATATATTAAGATAATTACGAGTAATCATTAATACAATTATTTTAATTATTATTTAAGTAAATTTTCTAGTTAGACATCAACATGTGAACTCCATTGTCAAATGAACTAAAGTAGGCAAATTTAGTTCTATAAGTCAAGATAAATCTAAGGATCATAAATTCATCCACACATATATTTCAAATGTATTTGACTTACATGTGAAATCAAAAATACATTTATTAAACATAAATAATGTTTGTACTTAATACATATAATATACGTTTAAATGTTTAAATATGTTTTTGGTCTTTTAACTTTTAGTAAAAATTGAAATTAGTCATTATTTGATCAAAGTTAGTCTCCCAACTTTAGAACTATGTGAATTTAGTCCTTTTAAGCTAATTTTGTTAAGTTTATTTAACGTTTTGAACGCGTTTCATGATAGTTTCTTAGATGGTATAAACAACTCAAATGTTATCATGAAACACATTTGAAATGTTAAATAAATTTAACCAGAATTGATTAAAAAGACTAAATCCACACAATTCTAAAGTTGAGAGACTAAATTGCATCAAAATTTTGAAAAATAATTAATTCTAATTTTTACTAAGAGTTAAGGAATAAAAACACATTTAACGCTATAATATATAAACCAAAAGTAAATATATCATACAAATATTTATAAATGTTTGCATCTTATACAACCATTCTCATATAATATCATTTCATTCTTCCTACCAATAAAAAATTAACATATTTTAAATAAATTTTAATTCACACGGTAAACAAAAGATGTTATATAAAGTACTCTATTCACTTTTACTACCAAATCTCAACCTAACAAACACTTATGCACAAATCTCAACCTGAAGGAATTATACAAAACAAACACTAGTGTACAATTACAACTACCTAATTTATATGTTTTAAATATTTTAGCTCAAATTTATCATTCAAATACCAAATATCAATTTCAAATAACATAATAAAATATCTATCTAAGCAACTAATTCTCTTCAAACATTTAAAAGAGAAATCTCGAAAAATATAATACACACCGTTCGAGAAATAAATGTATAATGAACTGAACTCGCTCAATACCCACCAATTAAATCCAAACATTTCTTGAAAAAATTTCAAACACTTCCAAAACTACTATTATGTTTCAAACCAACAACAACCACATAATTACAATTGAGCACATAAAAAATAAAATATTGACAATATAATAATATTCCATGAATCAAAATCTATTTCAAATAATTCCACTTATCTTAACTCCTATATATTACTCCTGTTTTGGGTAGTCACTTCTTTAAATAAAGTTAGATTATTAATTTATACTCCTATATACTTTCTTAAAAAAGTTAATTTTAATTTTAATTTAATGATTTAAAAAATAAATAGATTAGCTTTATTATCACGCTTTCTTGATATAACACCATTTATTAAAAATTCTAAAATAAATGTAAGTTTCATATTAAATAAAAATAAACAAAATATAATACAAAGACTTAAACTTATTCTATTATAAGATTTTGTTCAAAAATGATACCTAGAATTCTTATATAATTTTACTCATATATCGTTCATATGTCAAATATTTATATTGAATTACTTACAATTAAAAATCACTCAAGAAGAGTGTAGCATAGTGTGTAAGAGAGATAAATAGAGATACATTTAAGAAAAAATATTACTGAAAAGTTAAGTGTGAGTTTTAATATTAAATGAAAATGATAAAATTAAAGGGATAGATCTTCCATTCCATCGAAAGAAACCAATAATTCCAAACCCGAGTAGAAGAAGTCAAAACAAGAAACAGAAGTCGTGAATAAACGTAAAAGATTTGGATACAAAGATTAGGTTTTATTTGTCTTCTGTTCACATCTTTCTAATGATTTTTTTCTTTGACTTGACTTCTCTGATCTCAGATAATCATATATGAAGGGCCAAAGGGATATCAGATAATTAAATATTATAATTACATTTAATTTAAACATATTATTTTAATCTCTAAATTTATTGGTCAAGGTCTATCACCTGACTTACGAGTTCAGATAAACTATAGAACAATAAATCTTGTAAAGTGATTAAATTTAAATATAAATGTTTACAATAATATCGAAATTTATCTTAGTATTCACAATTCAGTATACCATTTTACTTAATATTGGATCACGATTAAACTTTTGTAAATGTCATCTATTCCTATAAACTTCTTGTTAAAAATGTTCAGTAGTTATCCAGGAAGGTCTGTAAGAAATTTCATACCAATTAATGATCCATTATAAAAAAAAAAAAATTGGAAAAAGAAAAATGTGATTTTTTTCTTAATTTGTTTCAAACTAGTTATAAAAGTTGATTGATTGCTATTATTCATTGGGCATATTCACAAATTGTGTAGTATTAGATTGTAGATTTATAAAGGGAAGAAATAGTTAGAACATATGGATAGTGCTAAATTTTTAATCGGAAGAAATATTAGAGTTAAAAAGAAAGAGATAAATGATACTGATTTGTCATATGATTGCTGAGATTTTTATATAACTTTTTTATTTATTTATGTTTAAATATAGTACTAATAAATTTTATTTTTATTTTTACTGAATCTTTATATATATATATATATATATATATATATATATATAATATTTTCTTTATATAAATAATTATAGTTATAGATAAAAATAAATAGAGTTATTGCATATCTATAGCACTTAAAGTATTATGATTTATTACCATAAATTCACATCTAAAAGACTAATTGGTGAACTCGAATAGTTCTAGAACATGTTACATTAGAAACTAATAATTGATGCTATACGTGATATCTAATAACTATGATATTTAACACTCATAAGACATTTTTAATAAGCCAATTAAAATTATGATTAAATTGATCAATCATGTCTATTAAAAAAATTATAATTAATTACAATTGAATAACATATTTTAAAATTAAAAATAACATTTAAAAAATTAGAACAAATGTATAAATGATAATATTAAACATTATATCAACATTATATAATGTTGATTTTAATACTAAACATTATATCAACAACAATTTACAAGTGAAAATAAAACAAATAAATTAGAGGGCTAGCTTAATTAACCAACTATTTATTTAAAAAACAAACAACATTATTCCTAGACATATAAACAACGTTGACATGAAGTTGAAACTACACCTGTTTTTGTTTATCCTGGTCGTGTTCTTCTCCATTATTGAACTCTGGAGTTTTCAACAAGGAATTGGCAAAGGCACATTCTTTGTCATGTTCTTCTTCTCTTTCCTTAGCCTCTGAATGTTTCAAAAATGAATCAACAGCTTGTTGAATAAATGGATCAGACTCAATCTTCTCTCTAATATCTTCAGTATCAAACACCCCTGAAAATGGTTCAATATTGTTACCCAACTCTTGCACATCTTCAATATTGTTTCCTGCCATATTCAAACACTCACCAAGAACACAATGTGCTTTCTTCATAATCAGATATATAATTATATAAGTAGATTTTAGAAAGAATGCAAATGAATTTATTCATTACTTTAATTCAAGTGCACCTGGTTTTGTTAATTAATGAATGATCATGTTCTTCATGATTTTAATACTTATAATGTACATTTGTTATTAATAATCATAAATGTTTCAATTAAAATTTATATTCTGTTTAAATTAAGAAATCTTTAAAGATTTATTTTGATTTTATAGCATAAATGTTTACTTTGTAATTTAATATATATAAAACGTGTTTGTTTATAAAGTTTACCATATAAGTAAATGTCAATCATATGGTGACATCTTAATGCAATTTTTTAACCAGAAAAATAATAATTGTATTAATTAAGATAAGTTTAATTATATTGTTCAATGATTTGAATATTTAAATTAATAGCATGTATTAATATATTCTTATTTTTTATTTAATTCATAATGTATTCTTATCCTACTTTTAATTAAATTTACTTATTTTGATTATTTTTTAAAATAAGATTCAATTTTTTTAAATTATATTTATCTTTTTACACGTTTTGCTGACAAAAGTTTACAGGTTTTTCACTTTTAATTATTCAATAACAAAATAATTAAAAAAGAATATTTACATAAGAAAATGTCACATATTTTATTTAAATAAAGAAGACTAATAATTATATATATATATATATATATATTATAAATAATTCTAAAATTTTAAGACATAAAAGTAAAATTAAGTAGCTTAATTTTATAAATAAAGAAGACTAAAATTTTGTTTGGAACTGTTAAGCCTATTTCTTTAAAATGTGATTTGATCATGAAAAATGATACACTATTAATCAAAAGATTAAAAAGAAAATATATATATATATATATATATATAATTTATAATTTTATAGAGATGAAATTTATAGTAAATAAGAAATTATTTTAAATTTATTTATAATATTTTCTAAAAGAACGTTTTTTAAAAAAATTTAATAATGTTTACATTATTATTATTATTTAATAATTTTATTCAGATGAACGTAGAAGTTGGTTTAACATACACCAAATCGTCATCCAACCCATGGTTGAATCAATTAACTTGATTCAAAATTTGATTTAATTATAAAAAAAAAAAACACCACCCAGTATTTTATTAATTAAATTAGATCTTCGAATTATCCAACCCAAATAACATCTCTTTTTCATAATTATATTATGTTATATATATTTAATAAAAGTTATATGTTTATTAAAAATTTTATATATATATATTTCAATTAATATCTTGAAAGAAAAGAGAAGATTCCACTTTCTTTTATTAGTGTTTTGTTTAACTATGTGGTGTCATTTCCTCATCTTCTGATAAAGCATGGATCGTGATTTTTTATCATCTTAAAAAGAGATCTAAAGGATCTCATCTTTTTTTATTCATCTTTGGATACACTTTTCAAAAGTTTGGACTGCATCACCCTAATGCAAAAGAAAAATATCTAAATATCTCAAATGGTAAATGATGCTTATTAACAGCAAAAAGTTACAAAGCAATATATTTAAGATAATATGACATCATAGAAAGAGAAAATGAGAAAATTTTCAAATAATGTATAAACGTTAAAAAATAAAAGTGATTTGCTCAACTACGAATCAGTGATATAAAGATTCTTGTTTTACTAATTTGGTTATCTTCTTTTTCATCAACTCGTCCTTTCAGTTTTCCTTTTGTGTTTGAAACTCCAAATTTCAGTCTATGCAGCATGTCTCCATCCCAATCAAAGCTTCAAGCTTATCTTATCTCCATGGCACTGAAAAACCATCAAACTCATGTACTAAAACTACTCTTTCTGGTCTTATGCTTCAATTCCTTGTAAATTAATTTAAGATTAAATATGTTTTCTATCTTTAATTATTAGTGAAATTTAGAATTAGTCCATCTTAAAAATTTTGAATCAATTCAGTTTTTTATTTTTATAAATACGTGAATTTAGTCATTTTAACCAAATTTTGTTAAGTTATTTAACGTTTTAAACGTGTTTCATGATAATATTTGACTTAACATTGAAACGAAAATGTGTCAATCAGTATAAACAACTCAAATACAATCATGAAACATCAAATAAACTTAATAAAATTTAGTTAAAATGATTAAATTCACACATTTCTAAAGATGAAAGACTAGATTAGTCCAACATTTCCAAAAATGATTAATTTCAAATTTTACTAATAATAATTAAGAGACCAAATCCATATATTTAACCCATTAATTTATAATAATACGAGCTTAGGCTATTGGGATCCAAAAGTAATGGAAGAACTATTTTCACTTCCCACTTTCTCTTTTTCATTGAAAACTCATAAGCCAAACTTTGATAGTGTATATGCAAGCTCGTCAACTTTTGTTGGTTGTGTGTAATTTGATTATCAAAGTGACGGTACAATAAATGTACACATGAACTCTTTAATTTTGTTAAAATTATTATTGAATATTTTGAGAATTTTTATTTTATTTTTTTAATCTTATATATTTGAACTTATTGACCTCTATTATGTGATAAACATAACATATGCCCAATTGAGAGTGTATAAATATACTATTTAACTTGTTTTCAGTATTTTAATATCTTTGATCCGTTATCAAGTGTTGTTAAAAGTTTAACGTTAACTAGAAATAAGATAATTTTATAATATATAAGTAAGATATAAAATTTACTTTATAAATTAATTTTGTAAGTTAAATTAGGTTTAAAGTCCATTTTATAACGAGTATCCATAAGACAATATAGCAAAATTGAAATTACAATTTTATAATTTTATAGTGATGGCTTACTAGGCAATGATTCCTCTGAGAAAACTAAGGATTTGGTTGTTGTAATGATATGCAACCATCTTTCAATTGTCGAAAGAAAATACATTGACCAAAGTGGCCAGTGATTGGATTCTGGGGCCATAATTATATGTGCATGATCATTGAATGAATGAAAAATTGCAGTGTTGATGAAAAAGCAACCAGGAAGTGATAAGCATGTGCCACTATGGCTTTATCTTTCTCTTTCTCTTTGTCTCAACTCTTTTTTGGTGGCAGACAAAACAAAACTTCTGAAAATGAAGTGTTAAATAAGTTTTGTATATTTTGCAAAATCTATACCAACCTTCTCCATTGATGCTTGGATTCCCTGAAAGTGGGAAGAAAGTTATAAAGATAAGAGGGAGGATAAGAGTCCGCATTCTCGTTTTTCTGTGTTCTTTTGTGTTGAACATTAAAAATATACTATACTGATATTTTAAATATTTTTTTAATATATTTTAAAATATCAAAATTAATAAAAATCAGTGTATTATAAAGATATAATAAAAAAATAATACCAAAAAATTCAGCAGAAAACCAAATTCGGAGGATAAGGTGTTTCTGAATGAGGAATCATCTGAAGGAAGAATTTCCCATCATCTTTCTTTGCTGTGCTGACTTTTATTAAAGAACTCTGAAATGCTACCAAATAGGAACACTTTTTTCTCTTTTGTGTATCCTTTTTCAGCCTTTTGTTTTTGTTGGTTGAGAATATCAGTGTCAATGTTTTACCCCTGGTCTTAGAAAACGACACTATACTTTTACAATTCATGAAAAAGCTTGCAAAGGGGTGTGGAATATATAATAACGTACACTGAAACATCCTTTTGATCCCCACATGCAGGAAGGGCATCTCTTCATTATTCCTCAAACCTCTAACTATGGATGTAATGTACCATTTTTACACAACATTTTTCCATGAAAATTTTGATGGGAGAAGTGAAAATGAGAGCTATCTATGACTATAGCTTGTGGACTATGCAAGGATTAATGTGAATGCAATAAGGGATACACATAACGATGTGTAAAAGAATGGAAGATTAAATTTTGATTTACACTATCAAATGTTTACTGGATAGTTTATTTAAACTATTCACCATATCTAATTAATTAAAAAAAATATTGAGTAGAGTTTGAAAGAGGATTATCAGAGAGATTTAACACCAGCGAGATATGACTTCAACCTACACATAAGGGATTGACACCACTCTTAATCAAGAACCTTGGACAATGGGTTTATGGGTCTTCATGCTTATATGGTGTTCAACTTTCTCATTTTTACTCAATGTGGAACTTAGACTCACACTTGGATTTTCAACAATCTCCCCCTCAAGTGTGAGTCCCTTCACATTAGTACTTCCCTCTCGAGCTAACTACCAATTACCATTTTTTTTGTATTATCGTTCTTCTTAGCAGGACTTGCTTACCTGACCCACTATCAGAAAGACTTTCGATACATGGCCTTGTCTAAGTCGGTCACCACACAAACCCAGGCTCTGATACTAATTGTTAGAATCGAGCGCTTTCCACTAGGCCAAAAGCTATAACTATTAGTTAGGGCGTAACCTTTTTATTTAAAAGTATAATAGCCTAAACGTCAAGATTCGATTATGACCCGGTCCACTTGACCCCTACCATGGGACAATTGATGCCACCTACAACAGGCCAATCCGGCCTGTTTTGCCCATCCCACGATTTGGCCCACAAAGTGCGGGTCGGGTTGGCCTGCCCTGTCCCGCGGGTTGGCTCGCATTTGTGATAGAAAAATAAAATCTTTTTGTGATGAGCAGAATAAAACTTTTTTATTTTCCCATAATATATTATATTTATTTCCTATCAAAATAATTCCAATTAGTTTAACTAATCAAAGACAATAAACAATAACAACGAAGATTACAGCTAAAGCACAATAGTAACATGTCACCTTACAAGATATAAATTTGTTAACCTAAAAATGCAAAGAAAAATATTCCAAGAGAACTAAAATTATTATCTTATGTATAATGATTATAATAATAATAATAATAATAATAAAAAGAACTTACAGAAATATTGTGATGAATGGTGTGAGAATTATAAGAAAAGAATATTTAATTTTATTAGCGGGTCAACCCGTCCACCCCGCCTTTAACCTGCACGAGCTGCGAACTTGTGTGAGACGGACTTGTGCAAACCAGCGAATTCAACATCCTAAATTGCCACATATTTTTTTTCTGTGGACGTGTGGGCCAACTTGACCCACCCTGAATTGTCATTCCTATTAAGAACCCAACATAACTTTGTGACCATGACTCCTATGATGCAAGAGTTTTGTATGGACAAAGTAATAAATATATAGTATTGTGTATTATTCTAATTAAGGACCTATGTTTAGTTAATTTAGTAGTTTAATTATGTTTTAATACAAATAATAATTTAATTATAATCTCATCAAATAATGCATTCACATTTAATACTTATAATTAATAATAATTAATAATAATAATTAATAATGATTATTATTATTAAATAATAATATACTTATTTTTACTATCAGGGTAAAATATAAATTTTATATTTTAATCTATTAAAAAAAATTATCATATCAGCAAATCTCTCATAAAATTTTATATATTTTACTCTTAAATTTACTCTATTATCACTTTCAAATCCCTTAAAAGAAGTAACATAAATTTTACCTTGAAATCTATCCAAATTCATCGATTTACTCTCCCTAAAACCAAAAAGATAAAAGAAAAAAAAATGATAATTATGATCTCTTGTTGAAACAAATCTCATTGTGTAAAAAATAAAATAATATTAGGAGTATTTATTAAATCAATAATTAAAATAAGTTTAATTAATTATTTGTTAAAGGACATGTGGTCACTTTAAAAATAACATTAATATCAATTTAATGTAAAGAACCATTTTAATTCTATTTAATAAATATTGTAATTCAATTAATTCAACAACAAATATAAACAGAGTTGTCAAAACGGATAATCCAGCTCGACCTACTACGGAGTTGATGATTAGTGAGTCAACCCAACCCGGTTCACTTTTTAGCGAGCCACAAAAATTTGAATCCGACCCGGCCCACCACAGGTTGGCGGGTTAAACGAGTTGGCTCACAGGTTCACTTAATTAAAAAAATACAATTCTTTTTTTTTCAGTCAAAACTAAATTGTAATTCTAATTAAAATCTAAATAAACTTTAATACAATCCAAATACAAACAAAAAAAAAATACAAATTATTTGTGTGTTGGATAAAAAACAACCTAACATGATCCAAATGTAATGCCCAACTTAATAAAAAAATAAAAAACACTTGTGTGACCCTTTTATCTGTGGGTTGGCTCACCAACCCGGCTCACCATGGGTTTAACCCGGGTGAGCCGGGTTCTAGATGAACCGGATCAAAAATTAACCCGTTTGTAAAAATATTTCAACCCAACCCGAACCGTGGTGACCTGGATTAACTCACGGATTCCAACCCAATTTTACAAATCTAAACATAAAGACTAAAAATTGAATACGTAAAGAAAAAATTAAATTATTAATTAAACCTTTAAAATGTTTATAATTCAATAATACTTTCCTGAGATATGCAATTAAACAATACATAAAAAAAACGTTACATATATACTATCCTTGATATTCAGCTGTTACATATAATGAAAAGTTATCTTATTTAATTTTTTTCATTATGTTGATGTTTTGATGAGATAAAATTTTCTATTTTCTACTCTCTTCCTGAGGAGAAATAGAAATATGATTGAGACCAAGAAACGAGACATTATAGTGAATTAATTAGAGGAATAAGCAATGAACCTGGGCACCATCTTCATGTGATGCCAATGTCATGTACCATTACCATAACATTAATTAAAACTTTGGGGCTCTTTTTTACTATAAAATTACACTTACACCCCCGCTTTTTGCTTACAAAACACACAAACTTTTACGGGAAAACATGTTCCGGGTAAATAACAAATTGTGTCTTATTTTGGATTTTTCTTTCCCTAACAAGAATAATCAAATCTAACCTTTAACACTATTCTAGTAAGCAATAGTAATTTGTTCCATGATAATAAAAATTCTTTAATTTTAATATTTTAATTTATGTTGTTTACTTGCATTTGCGTTACTTTAGTAGTCAAATAAGATTCAAACATATTGCTTTTAATAATTTTTATATTTTACTTTTAGTCCTCGATAAATTTTTCTCTATTTTATTTTTTTATAATTATCTTTCCGCCTACAAATGTTAGAGGGCCAAAATCTGCGGCCGACATGAAAAGAAAAAACAAAGAGAAAGTGAGGGCATTATGGTAACTCCGTCCAACGCTCCTAATAATAACACTGGAACTGTTAGCATTAGCAGCACATTACTAACTACACTCTATCTTGAGCTTTACTCAAATGACCAACATCATCAACAACAGTGATGCAACATTAACTCATTGATTGCTCTTGTTTTTCTTCCTTGTTCTTCATCCTCCAACTCCAATCACTCACACCAACCTTTTTCTCTTCCCAAAGGTAAAGTGTGTGTTTCACTCTGTTTGGGATCAGCATTTTGAGTGGCATGTTGGAGCCAAGACTCGGTGGTGTCCTTTTCCTGTGGCTTCTGTGTGGGACTTTGGTTCCAATGGTGGAATCAGCCATAGGGGTCAACTGGGGCACCATTTCTTCCCACAGGCTGAAGCCAACCACTGTGGTTGATCTGCTGAGGAACAACAAGATCTCAAAAGTGAAGCTTTTTGAGGCAGACTCTGATGTGTTGAGGGCTCTTATGGGGAGTGGCATTCAGGTGATGGTTGGGATCCCCAATGAGATGCTTCCCCTCTTGAGTTCTTCCCCTGCTGCTGCTGATTTGTGGGTTAGACAGAATGTTTCTGCTTATGTGGGTAGAGGGGGTGCTGATATCAGGTGCAAATCTAATCCTTTTCTGTTTCAAAATCTGAACTTTTTGTTTGTTAGTTGCCTTGAGAATGTCTGAGATTTACTTCCAAGTGGTGATTGTTTAAACGGGAATAACCCAATATTTTATTTTGATAAAACAAATGCTAATAAGGAATGTTTTCTGTTGACTATTATATCTTGCAAAGAGATAGTGGCTATATCAAGTGTCTAGTAGACTAGTCCTTACTTTATAATACATGGTCATTGGCCACTATTGAATTGTTTTTAGCAACTCTTATTCAAACAAGAATTAATTAGAATATATTGATAGAGTACGAAACTTATAGTGTTATCAAAATTGTTGTTTTTTTTTTTTTAATAATACATTGAAAGTCATATCTATGTGGTTCTCAATTGATTCACAATTTAATTAAATCAAAATTAAACTCTTGTTCAAAGAATTTTTTTTTTCTTGCCATTGAGGGAGACAAAAAGGCAATATTGGAGGTGGTGCAGAGAGATCTTATGCTAAATAATAATTTTGAAGCTTTATTTTTTTAACTGTGTAGAATAAATTGTGTAATTCAAACAGTCAACCTCACATAGTGGGATAAAACTTTGTTGTTGTCATTGTTGTTTGGACTGTACACCCCCCATTTTGGGATGTATGAGGTGGAAGGAAGACAGGGATAAAGAAATAAAGTTGAAAGAGAAAGTAACAAATCTGATTAGTGATACAATAAGAAAGGAAGAGAGACAGAGAGAAAACGGGGAGAGGAGGGAAAAGAGGATGAAAGAAAAACCGAGTGTATGTTTATTACTGCACTTCTTTTTGCCACTGTTTCCATATGCCAATAAATTTGTAGTAGCTTTTCAACATTTGTAGCTTGTATTACAGGTACGTTGCTGTTGGAAATGAGCCTTTCCTTTCAAGTTATAATGGTCAATATCAGAACTTAGTCATGCCCGCAATACTCAATATACAACAGTCTTTAGTCAAGGCAAATCTTGGTGGTTATGTAAAACTGGTTGTCCCTTGCAATGCAGATGCTTATCAGTCCTCAGCACTTCCTTCCCAAGGGGCATTCCGGCCTGAACTGACCCAAATTATGACTCAACTTGTTCAGTTCCTCAACTCAAATGGTTCCCCATTTGTTGTTAATATCTACCCTTTTCTTAGTCTTTATGACAATAAAGATTTCCCACAAGAGTATGCATTTTTTGAGGGAACTACTCATGCTGTCCAAGATGGTTCCAATGTTTACACTAATGCATTTGATGGAAACCATGACACTTTAGTTGCAGCCCTCATTAAACTTGGATATGGTCAGATCCCTATAGTTATTGGAGAAATCGGTTGGCCCTCTGATGGAGCCATTGGTGCAAATACCACTGCTGCAAAGGTTTTCAATCAAGGCCTTATCAATCACATTGCAAGTAACAAAGGGACCCCCTTGAGACCAAATGCTCCACCTATGGATGTTTATCTTTTCAGTCTGTTTGATGAAGGAGCTAAGAGCACACTTCCTGGAAACTTTGAAAGACACTGGGGGATATTTTCTTTTGATGGACAGGCAAAGTATTCACTAAACCTTTTACTTGGAAACAAGGAATTGAAAAATGCAAGGAATGTTGAGTATCTTCCATCTAGATGGTGTGTGGCAAACCCCTCCAGTGATTTGACAAATGTAGTAAACCATATGAGACTAGCCTGTAGTGTTGCAGACTGCACTACCCTTAACTATGGTGGTTCATGTAATGAAATTGGTGAGAAGGGAAATGTATCATATGCTTTTAACAGTTACTATCAGCTGCAAATGCAAGATTCACGTAGCTGCGATTTTGATGGGCTTGGTATCGTTACTTTCCTAGATCCTTCAATTGGTGATTGTCGTTTTCTTGTAGGAGTTACAGATAAAGGCACGGATTCATCTTCCTCTCAAACAACATATCAATGGTGGATTCTGTTGTTAGTTCTGATTTTACAAGGGACTTTTATGCTTCCAATGTGACTTAGGTTTCATTAGTGGGTTTTTGATGGTCCCCTCTTCTGAGACTGTTAGAACTAGAATAGCTGATATACTATTTAACCTAAGAAATATTCAAAAGATTCATGGTTTGTAGCCCAGCATATGATTAAGTCATTGTATCATATCAGAGACGGTATAAACGCTATCACTTTGTATTGAATATTATACATATTTATTTTATATATCTTCTGCTGATTCCTATTAATGGATCATAATATAACTTTTTCCTGGCAGAAGCACTGAATTCAAATCTTTTTAGATTTAGTATCTATCTACCATTAATTCATCAATCTAGGGATGGATAAGCTTTTACCTTTTCCCTTTACATACTTTCTAACTTTGGAGTCATATCCATAATTTTATTTCAGTTTAAAAGAAGTAGCATACTAGTAGTGTCAATAAGTTATCCCACGAAATCATTCTACAACGCATAGGAAGGGATAGCAAGACCATTAGTACCCTTTTGAAAATTACATGGGTGGATGATGAAGATATCTGTAATGATTTCTGAGTTGAATTTTCTCGTGAGTAATCATATAGAAGAGGGAAACTTTGATTACATTAACTTACAAACCAGTAAACACTATAAACATCTAGCAGAGTACATATTCAATTTTTTGCATTCCTGGATAATTATTTATTGCATTACATTATTTATGCATCTGAGTGGTAAAGAGAAGCATATATAGAAGGTCTGCTTCAACCTTGTGATGGCTAAGTTTAAGAGCAACATCCATCTCCACAACATACGTTCCCACATCTGATCATTGGCTTCCATATGAACCAGCAACACCTACAACCTTCACAGAAAAGTGTAACAGCAGTTGCTTACTTTTAGTTTGCTTGAATCTTAGGTGGTACTATACTAAATTGGTAATGAGAAAAGAGTGCTAAAGCTTAAGTTTTTGTTGATTTTACCTTGAGGATAATAAATGATATGCTTAGAAGTTGGGGGAAGACCCTTTGTGTTGTCATCAGTGGCAGAAACGACTATGAATGTCACCAGTAAGAACCATGAAACAGCAATTATCAAAGCTTCTTTTCTCACCATCTTTTCTAGCTGATACATTCCATTCTATATGCAAACCTCATTTATAGCTAGTTCACTTTGGACGGTACTATGAGCAAAACGCGGCAGATTCTACAACTTGTCTCTTGATATTTAACTATCGATGCTTATCTCTAACTTGAATGTGGGCACTGTTTGTCTGTTACACACACTATTCCTCAACTTTTATATGCTCGCCAAGTTTGACTATCACCGTATTTAAACCAACTTGTTAGCTCAAAAACCTTCACTACTGATTGAAACTTTGTTTTTGCATGGCTTATTCAGTGTATATGCAACTCACTTGTTAAACATAAGATGGAATTTAAAAATTCTATTTTTTTGCTTACGCTGAAGATTTTGAAATAACCAGCAATAGTTTTTGAAATGAAAAGTAGACATACAGGGTCAATTTCAACAATTTTACTTAGAGTTGATTTAGCACATAACCCAAATGTTCTTTTTCTCCAACACTCTGGCTTGATCCATATATTTACAGAAGATGCAAATCCAAGATTGGCATCATGTACTAGTTTATGTAAATGGAAGTTAATCTTCCAGGTAAAAATACATTTGAAATGTTTCAGTTATTATTAGTGTTAGACGTTTGGAGCTTGAACTTGTAAGTGCTAGCTTCCCCAACCGGGAAAGATGCATCAGATAATTTTCCATCAGCTCTCTTGTTGTCATAACCATCATACTCATCCTTCAAGAATGGCTCAACTTGCAGCAAAACCAGACCTTTATTTTCTGCCTTCTTCACCAGATCCCATTTGTTGTATGGATCACCCTCTTTCTGTGTAACATGAATCTCCCCACCGTCCTTCTTTAATAGAGCCTTGGCATTTGCCAAAAAACCCTTCAGCAACTTTTTGTTCAACCTGTAGTAACCATGCATTCTCAATAAATCAAGAACATATTCTAACCATGCATGTTTCCATTAGTTAGAGATATAAAAAAGTTGTGGAGAAAGGAAACATAACTGGATCTGGCAGTGGCTATTCTCTGGGTACATAAAGCCAACATGAGGGAAGTTATACACAATGCGATCGAACTTCTGAGTCTTGAGAAAAAAATGGCTATTCATTTCCTTGGCATCAACCCCGTGAAAAACAAGGCAGCCTCTTTCTTCAAGCTCCAGCACATTGCTGACTCCATTACAGTACTTCTTTCCAATGTCACCTGCAAAAACAAAAACAAGAAAAACAAAAGACTATGAAAAGGGTGTGATGGAAAAGGGTCAAAGATTGAATCTTTCCATTTCCATGGGTGAAAAGAGAGGAAAAGTGAAAAGTTTGTTTGATGGGGTTGACCGTGGGAATCGAGGGAAGTGGCAACGAGGTTGTGAGCAGAACCAAAAGCCCTGGCCAAACAAAGAGAAAAAGAAAAGTCACCCTCCCCAACAAGGAGAATCTTATGCTTTGATGAGTAATGCTTTTTCCATTTCTCTGCCTTTGCTGATTCTTCATCCTTTATCTTTGAGTCTTGATCACAATCATCAGTACAAAGATTACCATCATCATTATTTCTTGTATCCATCTACTTTCAAGAATGTTATTGCAGTGGTCCTTCGTGTACTGGACTTTCACTGGCACCCCATTCACCAATGATTCACCTTTTTTGTGATGCCTCAAATTTCTTGCACTCCTTTTATTTTTTCCTTGTCTCTATGTGTATGCATCCGACAGTAACTATTTCTCCAAAAGAATTCTAGCATATTGATTAGAGATAAACATATAAGTATAAATTTTTCATAAGTCAGACTTAAATTAATTGATTGTAATTTGAAATCTATCTTAATTTGTTATTGTTTATCGAACCTATCTTACCATTAATATTTAGTTCATAACTGTAGTAAATTCCGTAGTGATTGAGTGTAGTAACCCTTACTTTTCAAGTTTGAATTAGATAAAAAAATTCACAACTTAAACAAGCATGATATGGTATTTTAAATGATAAAATATGTTTTTATTTTTGATTTAGTTTTAGTTCAGGTTAAAATGGTCTATTTTCTTCGTTTTCTAATTTTAAAAATATTATTCTATCTAAGGATACCGTATATAATAAAAAAAACATAAATTTAAAAGATTTTAACAACTACAAAATCATAGTTTTATAAAAATTAATGAACGTCACTATAAATAGAATTTTAAGGTTATAAAATAAACTAGAATGGAGTTGATTAAGAAGGTTCCTTCTATATCTCAAGTAGAGTTATTTAAGAAGACGTGATAAATAGTTGCTTATATAGATAACTATTGCTTTATAAAATTTATGTTACCAAAAATAATAAAAATTATTTTAAATATAAATATATATACATATATTAATTATTTAATTCATATAATTAAATTAAGAATTCAAGTTATCAACGATTAATTTTTTTATAAATAGCTTAAATTATCTACTTCAAAGACCACAGATTACATATGAAAAAATATCGACAACTTTTGACTACTTCTGTACTTTTGTAATATAAGTAATTCTACATTGATTACTCACTCTTATTTTTGAAAAAATTAGCTTAAAGATCTACGACAAGTATTGTTTAAAAGAAAAATACAGTTTCCATGATTTTTAAAATGGAACTAGTCTCAAAAAATAGTTCCCTTATTGAGTTTGATCGAGACAAAAAGTTAATCATCAAACAAGTCAAAACCTATCCAAAAATAAATAACAATTATAACTTTTTTCTTAACAAAATAAAAAGTAAACTAAATATTGGTTATTTTATTTTTAATTTTACATATAAAGTTATCATTAAAATAAATGTTGGTATCCATTGTTAAATTTCAAATTGAAGTATAATATACAATTTTATTTAAACATTTATATATATATATATATATATATATATATATATATATATATATATATATATATATATATATATATATATATATATTACATGTTTACAATCAATGAATTATTATTTTCTTTTAATTTTTATCATTATAAAATTGAAATAGAATATATTTTAAAATTTGTGTATTTCAAATATTAAAAATAACTTTAATGTCAACTTAACCTCAATCAATCTTAATTAAATATTTTTGACAGGTTTGTGGTTCAATTTTAAATATTTACTCTTGCCAAAACAATGATAATCAAAGACAAATTAAATTAAACTTTTCATGAAAAGACCTATAACATAAAAATAAATCATTATTTTCATAAAGAGAAAAACCTACTATCTGGTTATACCATTACAGGTTCGAACCAACAAAGTTGAAATTCTCACTCTCTGTCCCGAATCTAGTTAATGTGTATTAATTTGGTTGAAATAGTTTCAGAATTAGTTATTATCATTAATTTCCTTTCCACCTTATTTTCCTGTTTATGACTCATAAAAAAAAATCCCCATATAGTAGAAACCCAATTTTAGAGAAACTAATAGAAAATAACTTCTACAAATTAATTCATGCAGCTAATTGTTTTAGTAGTTTCGGACACATGACTCCCATGTTAGTGTCTCTGTTCCTTAGAAACTTTCTTAATCAATCTATATCTTCTTTCTGTCAAACCATAGGCATATACAAGATCCATCCATGGTCTTGTTCATGCAAAATCATCAAATTGTCATACACAAGTTCCTACAGTAGACATCTGTACAGCCAAGTAGGAAATATGGCTAGAAACTGAAAACCAATATAAACATGGATTCATTGAAGTTTTACACAAGGTGTAATAAAGTTTGAAAACTGTTCCATGTGCTGCCACATATCTCCTACACACCAAAACCTGTCAAAACATAATGCATATGAGAAGTATACCACATACAAAGAAAGGTTCTGCATCAGTGCATAAAACAAAGAGTACTCACCCAAAGTTCTTTCATTATTAGGCTCTACATTGACTGTCTAAGCTTCGTAAGCTCAATCAATGAATCTTTTAGAACTTCCTTGTCAACGTTTTTCTTACCCTGAAACACATACATACCATGAGATGGCATTTTCATTCATACCTAGTTGACATAATATTCGACATAAGTACTGACAACACACTCTCTAATTCACTCTGTTGAACACTCATAATTGGTTGAAATTTAATAAAAAAGAATGTATTACTAGCAATTTTGGCTTGGTCACCAATGTAGCTTTGGATTAATAATCACACAATTAGTCAGTCAGTGACATTCTAACAACAATGAGCTAAGAAAACAGCCAAACTCCATACATGACTTACTACGTGTATTTAGTTAAACTATCATCAATGTACCCTATATCAAAATGACACCTACCCTATTCGAAGATTGTTGGTCTAATTTTACCACTACAGTTTCTTATCCAAGGAAGACCTCTTCTTTCTTAATAAACACTTACCCATGAATAGTGAAAAAACCTTATTGCATGACCAAGAAAAGAAACCTTAGCCTGCTTCCATTAATGATTTTAATAAAAGGAACAGGAAATGTTCCACCATACCTTCAATGTTGGGAGAAGAGCAAAAACTTCATCAGCAGTTTCTGGGCATACATTACCAATCACACATATCTGCAGTGGGTAATGAAGTCAAGAAAGCTACATAACACATAAGAACAAGAGAGATTGTAATAAGATGTTCTATATCATACCTCACAGTCATTGAGACCATTGTTTGCAAGAGGTCTGATATTTGAGTCAAGGGATGAACATCAACATTTGTGGAGAAAAAAGAGCAGATTGACACAAAGCATAACAACAAATAGTTAAATATGTCCTTGTCTATAAAGTAAGAAAACACAGCAGCAGTCATACAACAATAGATGCATAGACAAACGGCAGAGTGAAAAATTAAGGATACTCAAGAACACGTCTAACAGACTGTGCATTTGTGTACTTGCTAGTGCTTCTGGCATACTGCAGTCCCTTGTCAAATGACCTAAAACAGATCAAAAAAGAGATTCAGATCACTCAAATAGATTTTCTACTCTAATGATCATGATCATGTTGTGTCTCCCTCACGTGGGCATTTTGATGGTTGAATCTCTAGATAACATGACCATCTGGTCCTGAATTCCTTGTAAAACATCCGCAGCCTCACAGTCCATAAGGCACTTGATATTTTCTGGAAGTTCTGCATGTCAACCAAGAAATAATAAGGTTGATATTAATAAGAGGAAAAGTATGATCTCATGCAATACAGAATAAGGTCATATGGCCGCTTAACCTAAATGGTTAAATCACACGGTGACTGTAATACAAGTACAAATTAATTGTATACTGATTTACAATAATTAACAGAAAGAACACAAAAAAGACATAATAAAGACAAGCACCAACTTTGATCCACTCTGTGTTCTGATGATTGTGAGTCTTTTGACTGAGAGCTCTTTCCACCATTTGCAACCTTATCTCCCTTTCCTCCTTTAATAAAATCAACATGAAAATAATGAAAAACAGCAGTTCACTAAAAAGGAACATGATTAAGAGTGCAAAAGAATAACCAGCAATCAATTTAAAGATTATGTTAAAGATGTGGTATGCTATGTTACCAAACTGATGAATACAATAAGAACTTCAGGAATTACATCTCACCTTTTCCACTAGATTTTAGTGAAATGGGTGAACTACTACTTATTCCAGATTCATATGGACCTATAATAGAAAATCAACCAATAATTTCAGTAAGGTGATTGTACAAAGAAGCTTTAGTATTTCCATACTTCACTGAAAAGCAGTACTATGATGTATAATAATGAAGTTAACCATCTTTTGAAAACTGAACCCTCCTCCCTTTCGCTGATTTTGTCGCACTGTCATCTTTCCCTTTCATGGATCCTAGTCCTACCAGGCACAAAGCAGAAAAAGAATTGATCAGTTAAATGCTTAAATCACAAACTGGTTTAAAATATTACCACCCATCATGTGCTAATCCTGTATTTAGGGTCATTTGGTTACGCTTTCTGTGTTAATCCTGTATCTTACGTTTTTTAATTATAAAAATACCAACTTACTTTCATTTTGACCGCTATTGTCAAAAGTTTGTATGCCAAATAATGAAATCAACTTCTTATTTTCATTTGTCTGTTTTCACTGATTCCTAAACAACTTTTTTAATACAGAACAAATGTGGAAACAGAACACCATTTCTGTAATTAAACAAAAAATAGACACAACTTATTTTTTCCAAACCATATATGAACCTAATATATAAGGGCACAAAACAGCATATGCAAAATCAAAGGATAACTATCAAAGACATCAACAAAACCGGTGGGATCAAACCCAGATTTTGCATCTAACAATTGACATATCAGAACCCCACTCATATCTCCCAAATAATAAGTATGATTGTAAGCTCTTTGAACTCCACCCCTCCCCCTAAATTTTAAATTAAAAAAAAAAAAATTGTGGGCACAAATGCATTTCAATCAGAAAATCAGTTCCATCTTATGACATCTGACAACCGAGTAAACATCATAATTTCCCGACCAGCAGCATCAACGGCGGTCCTAGGTGTCAATAGACTCAAAACCCGACCCTATGTTTGTGCATGTTGACCCAGTACAACAGTCAGAAAATTCAAACCACAGAGACAAAACCCAATACCCAGAAGACAAAAAGAGAAAAAACAAATAAAAAATTAAGGGTAAAACAGAAAGCAATAGAATGTCCAATCCAACACATACCCCCTTTGCTTAATAGAGAACCGCCCTTTCCTCCTTTCTCCGACATCGCAAAAACTGGCTTCACCCTACAAAATTTCAAACAGAGAACAATGCAGGTAAAACAAACAAACTAATGATCGCAAAAGCAAGTGCTGTTGGAGGGTTCAAAGTGTAGGTGAGAATGTTATTGAATTCAGATTTTGAAAAAGAAAAGATTTCAGTAGCATGTGAAACAATTTGAGTGAGAAGGTAAACATGGGTCAGTGAGGAACAGTGTGCTATGCTTCACTTACCACAGAATGAACAAAGATGCTGGGAAGAAGAAATGGGAACAGAGGATGAAAGAAGAATAAATAAATGGGAATTTATTTTGAGAGTGATCAATGAGAACCTCAAACAACACAATGTATTATAGAAAGATATGTAGGTTTTTACAGTACCAGGTGGCATATATGTATTTAAATTATTAAATATTTTATAATAATTAAATAAAAATATGTATTTAAATAAAAATTAATTATGAAATAAATCATTTTTATGATTTTATTAATTATAATATTTTTATCGTAAATAGTTAATTAAATTGAAAAAATTAATTAAAGAGCTTAAAAAGTAAAATAGTAAAAATTAATATATTAAATAATAAAATAAATGTCTTAATAAAAATAAAACTGGTAACTAATTGTATATATTAAAATCATTTTATTACTAGTTTTAGATATGTTTATCTCCAACTATGTTCATTAAAATCATTATTATCCAGACTAGTTTAGAATTTTCCATTCCTTATCATTTGAAATAAAAAAATATTAAATAAATTTAATTAGCATTGACATTCTTAATTAGAGTAAAATTAGGTTAAATTAAACTGTTATAAAAAAATTTTAAAAATACTTTTATGTATAAATGATATAATATTTTTAAAAATATTATAAATGTAAAACTAGTTTTATATTAAACCATATGAATGATTTTTGTAATATATTTATTTCATAAAGGTTTTTTTTATTGGGAAGATTTAATATATATTTTTATTGTTATTTTTGTCTTATTAAAGCGTTACACTATTAGTTGGATAATTATTTGACATAATATGTTATTTGGGTAAAACAAAGTTCAGAAAGTGCTATTTTATAGAAAGATTCGAATTTTGACCCGAAAGAGAGAAGACATTGTTATTTTGTTATTTATATAAATATTTAGCATAGTTATTGGAGAATATTTTTACTCTAAATATGCTATTTTGGTCGAGAATTCTTTTGTTTTAGATGATACTTGACATTCTAAATATATAAAAAATAAGCAAGAGATATGTATTCCATAACATTTCATCTACTACATGATTTGTAAGGATCCAATAGTTAAGAATTGATTGGATTTAATTCTATAAAAATTATCATTTAAAAAAAAATCTAAATTTTAATAAGACTTTAATTGGTATATTCATCTATTTAAATAAAGTGTTTTATAGAAGTCTAACCATAAAGTACTACAATTTAATTTTAACCGATCAAAATTTTATTTTGAGTAAGTTCATTTATATCTTTTCTATTGAGTAAATTTTTAAACTTTTTACATGCATGTGTTCGAGAACTTTTGATGTGTTTTAAATGAGTTTAAAATAATCTTTGTTTGATTATGATTGTTAAAATATGTTTAGATAGTTAATATTAATTTTATGTGTACAAACTCGATATCTTTTGAATTATTTGTTTGATGTTTTATATAATGTGATGGTTATTGTTTAATATTGTATGATATTGTGAGTAGAATGATTGTACATGATTAACAAATTGAAAATAAATGTATTAATTTGATTACATTGACTCATTGATACATTTTAGAACTAAAATGAATATATTAGGATCGATAAAAATATCAATTGAATCCAATGGGTCAAACTAATATATCTCACAGGTTTTTTAAATTATATACTTGTCGAGTCTTTGAGAAAAAAAAAACTAAAAAACTAAATCTAGAGAGTTCAAGTGGATCTACTCACTAAGAGAGTCAATACTCATTAAGTGAACTTTGTGAAAAAGGTTCACAGGAGTTTGGGTCACTGGACAAATAAAACCCTCACTAAATGAAAACATTTATGAAAAATCAAAGAACTCAAGGTGGTTAGGTCATTGAAAAAGTCGGGTGCCCTTGAGTGAGTTTATTTGATTTTTGTTCCTATTACTTGGTCGTTGGACAAGTAAGTTCCCTTATTGAGCGAAAATAAATTTATAAAAATCTAGAGTGTTCAGAAGAAACTAGTCTCTGAACAAGTATACCTCTAGAGATGGCAAACTGATACTGACCATTGGAAGAGCTTGTGTCCTTGTTAAGAGAAAGGACTTTTGGAAAAAAAAATCAATGGGTTTGAGATTTTAAAATGAGAACATGTATGTAAAGTCGAGTAAAATTAGAGCAAGAGTCATGATTTACTATTGAGATGAGTGAAGTTGAATGGAATTAAGACGTGTGTCATGATCTATTAAAAGTTATTGACATTATATATGTGATTAAATGTATTTATTTTTGATAAGAAAAATGTGATTTTAAAATGCATATTAAATGAAAATTCTTGACGAGATTATCCTAACTCTACTAATTATTTAACTCTAAAAAAAAGTATTTAATTAATGAAAATCGATGAAAATTCATACACATGGAGTGCGGTGTGAGAAAAGAATCTTATCCCATAGTTATAGGAAACTAACCTATCAAATGATGAGGACATAGTTGTTGAGAGGTGACTCTTTGTGAGTAGCTTTAAGAATCTTAGTTATAAGAAACTAACCTATCTAACTCTTATTTTTATTTTTAATATTATTAATTTTTTTATCCTGATTATTATATTATTGCTGTTGCTATATTGTTATTCTTATTATTTTCCTATTACTATTATTATTATTATTTTGTTTATTATATTATTATTTTTATTAGTATCGTTATAATTTTATTCTTTTTCTTCTCATTACTGTTGTTTTTCCTATCAGTATTATAGTTATATCATCATTATTATTTTAATAATAATATATTACTAATATTTTTCTTTACTATACCTATTTAAAAAGCCAAAAGATAATAGAAAGTGAAATGTTGGTTTTAACCATTTAAGACACAGGAGCTAAGACCTGCAGTATTATAAAGCAAAAATTCTTAACTGTGTACCTAATCTAGGTGATGTCTTCCCACTTCACCAGAACCATCTACAAGCCATAATGGCAAATATATTTCTATCCAAAAGTACCTGCTCCTATCCCTGTAAAAATTGTATACCCTCTATCCTCTTCTGCATTCATTCCTAATCAACAAATCAATGATACTTCATTTATTCCATATGCAACCCTTATCTACCCAAAAAGGAAGCCAAAGTTCAATTCAATCAAAACAAACAAAAAAAACAACGCATTTCCATTTCAACCATATCTCTCACAGAATTCCATCCTTCTCAAGGGAAGCAAGAGCATTTTCAAACTGACACAGATAATGTAGCTGCCTCAAACATCGTCAACTTGTGAGTGAAATACAAAACTGGGAAATGTAGTTGTAATATCTCTGCCAATAAACAATTTCAGAGATGTCAGATGCTTAAGCTTTATAACAAAATCTGAATCAAGGTTCAGCCAAACTACCAAACACTGTATGCATAATATGGACAACCAAGACAAAATCAAAGATCAGTCAGGCTTGTTTGTTTACATATTATATAGTCCAAAGTCTTCATTTTTGAATCATTTCAAACCAAAGAGATTGAGTTTTCTTCTTCTTAACAAATAGAAAGATGCAGGTATATACGTGCAAACACATTAGTTGGGTCACAAATATCATGGTTTATTTTAACAAATTAACATGCAAGCGTGCAAATATAAAGTAGCAAGATTTGATTCTGTTAGTAACAAGAAGAAACTCACTTCAGATACTGAAGAGTCATATTTTTAAGAAGGGAAGGGTGCTGCAAGACAAGGTTTCGCCATTCTTCCTTGTCAATCTTCCCATCATGTTTTGTATCAGCTTCCTCAAATGTCTGATTAGTTTTAGAAATGTTAGTGACAGCTGAATGGAGAAGATTGTAACAGCAAAAGAATGACTTGGCATGTTTTATAAAGAAGAGGGTAAAAGATAATAAATTTCTTGCACAGTAACAAAAGGTCCAAGCATAAATTGAAACGAAAGAAATAACAGAAAAAGAACTTATTACTGCTTCAATATAGCTAGACGTATGAACATAAGATTAGAAATATATATTGATGTTATCAGATAAAGAAATACCTTGTCAATAATGCTTTCAATCACTTCATCTGCAAGATTCATGCCAGCTTCGGCTAGAGTAACCACCACCATTTGTTTTAACTACACAAAAAAATGAGCATATCTAATACATGCACATGGTGATTCCAAAAACATGTTGGAACAAATAAACTCCAAGGAACAATGAAACAAATTACAAAACTTTGATCTTTGATTCTGAAACATAATTTTAATTTCCTCTGTAATTAAGTTCTAGGTAGACCTTTCAAGTTTGAGCTTATGCAAAAAAAAAAAAAAAAAAAAAAATAGTAGTCCTACATGGTGAGTGACCAAAACTCTATTTAAGAATAAATTAAATTACCTCCTGTCTCTGAATAAATCCTTGCTGTTTGAGATCATACAATTGGAATAAAACTGAAAAAAGGGAAAGATAGGAATCCCCAACAAGCATATGAATATCAATAACAGATAACTATAATTCTAAAAATACTCTTTCCTTTCTAATCATTAATAATTGTTGTTGGCTAGAAGATATCTAGACTCTTGATAAATATTAGTTGCTTACACTCAATCTTATCATTAATTGATGCATTGGGATGAAAGACAGAAAGAGCAAGTGCAAACTCTTTGAAATCAAGTATCCCATGATGCTTTGTGTCAAACAAGTCAAACACCTACAAAATTTAAACAATAAAAAATCATGAATGGGGCAAATACATTTCTAAAAAGGGATCATATCAAATGTATATGGCATTTAACTACTTCTTTAGTTTTGCATAATCTTTATTCATTTCCTTGAATACGAAAGGTTAAAAGAATTTAAAGATCACCACAAGAAATTAAATTTTTATGTACCCTATCCGCAAATAAGCTCTCTTTCTTGGTTGTCTTGAATAAGGCCAACTGAAATTCATCCTGCCATGTAAAACAGAGCACTTGTTATTTTAGGGATATGATAGAAATAATTTCATTGTTCCAACAAGAGGTTGAAAAAATAAATATACTTACAAAAACATTATGAAAGCACTGAGAATGACACAAGATTACCGACCTTAGTAATTAGTCCATCATCAAGTACTGCACTGCTGATCTTCTTGAATAGTTCATACAGTGCTTCAATCTCACTTACACTAACTGCATTGAAAATAAAACAAGTTAAGTTCTAAGTCTTAATAAAAGGATTAGTAGAGTGCTAAAGGTTATTATACAGATCCATTTCAATCCAACATCAGAGTCTTCAAAGGCATTGAAAAGGACACTGTCTTTATAACCACTTTTATTCGGTTTAAATTATACATCCTAAAATCTTACTGTATACTAGAAACTTCTAAGAACTGATTTGATGCTCAATAGTATAAGATCACCATTTAGTGTTAACGGCCAAAACTATGTAACAAATCAAATATTTTTTGTCAATGGCATCTAAAAGATCATAAAAGCCAAGAAAGAAAAATGCACAACAAGATTCAAGGAAAATAAGAGAGATAAGAGACCAAATAGATGCAGGAAATAATTGTAGCTAGTATTTTAGTTCGTGCATGGCACCTCCCAAGGAGAGAGGAAATAATTTTTTGCTACTTTTGAAAATAGTGTGTGAAATGCACTTCCATGGAGAGAGAAGAGAGTGCTAAAAAGCTTAATCGAGTGAGTGAGTCTTTCACTCTCCAATTTGAAGGTTCTAATTATAGAATAGGAATAGATTGGAGCAAATCCAACTATCCAATTTCTGCAAATCTGGAAATACTATATACGAAATTGAAGCAAGATGAATTGCTGGTTTGTTTCGTTGTGAACTAAAGTTCCAAAATATCATAAAATGGAAAAAAATTACGGTGATAATAACATACACACTGTTTGTCTTGCAAGTACTTCTGGATTTAGTAAACCTCTTGGCTGCTGCTGGGAATATTCAGCATCACAAAAGTTTATCACAGCAGTATATAACTGCTTTAATCCATCAAAGCACTGCACCATGATCTTTTCCAGATGTCAAAACATTCCATAGCTGGAAATCCCCACAAAAAAAAAATAAAAAATAAAATAACATCAGTAAGTTGTGCTTGTATCATGAAAGAAAAACTCCAACTATGGTACTTAATAAAGAAAACAATTTTTTTAACTAAAATAACCCAAGGACACAGAAAGATTATAGAAATAAAGCGAATAACAGTACAAAAACTTATGGTGAAATTTTCATATCATCACCTACATTTTCTCAATCCAGGTTGATTCTCCATATGCTCATGGGAAGAGGGGTAAAAAGAAATAGGGGGAAATAATTGATTAATTAAAACGGGAAGTAAAATATAAAACAACGGACAACCAAATTGAACATAAATCTGGAAGTTGATTTAACAGTCCTAAGAGATTTGTCAACATACACAGAAAAATGAGGACACTCAAAGTACGCATGTTTAAATGGCATTGAATTAATAAGGTGGACACCATTAACTATTTTAATAGTATTTATACAAATTCCAAATTATGGTTGCATTTACTACCATAAACTTGATCCCAATCTTTAATAATCTAGGTGAATACTCGCTATTAAATGAAAAAGGCGCAACACAAAACTTCAAGTAGCACTTCATATTAGTCACATCATAACAAAAATATTTGTTATATTTTAATAAACATATTTTAGATACAATTTCAGGAATGAAAAGGATGGAATCTATCTGCAATACTAGGTTTCATAAAAATATTATACCAAATGGGTGAAAGGCATTGATATACACATAATCGTTGAAAAACAAACATGAAGTGCTTCTTGATGCAGATGAGACAGAAGCAGAGGAAATGATACACTTCTCCTGGCCAAGGTTTTATAGTTTCATCTTAAACACTAACATACCGAAAATTCACTATGTTTATGAGTACAAAATGTCACAGAAAACAATTACCAATAGTATATTCAAACAACATTGCAGATAAGCTAAGCATAAACATGGTGTTATACTAAATTCGACATAACACTAACCATAAAAAACGACAAGCAATAGAACTAAACTCTGTAATGAAATCGGCAAAAACAAGAGAAATGTTTTAATCAAAGACTAAACACTCACATAAAATTCCCTCCGAAAATTCCCCTTTACTCCATCACCACTCACTCACACACAAGACAAAAGGCCCGGACAAAGAGAAGGTATATAAGATAGACAACTTCAAGTGTTTCCTTCTAGTCCAAGAAGAGAAAACAATTATATTGTAAAGACAAACTACAAGTAAATGTTTGCTTAAATCCTGAAATATCAGCCAAAACCAATACAATCATAAATTATCTGATTTACATTCCGTTTCAGCAACTATTAAAGAAAGCCTTCCACCTACCTTCATCATCACATGAATTATTGAATTTAATATGCAATTATTCATACAGTCAATCCAAGCAACAAAAAAGAAAGAAAATATGTTATACCGTATATCGATAAATTGAAGCATGTGCACACCCATGCGTAATATTTCCATGCAGTAAATAGCTAGAACAAATTTCTGGCTTCGCCATCCAGAAATTTATTAGTCAAAGCACGTAGTCATTCTCTTTCTTGAGAATTCAACAAGCCAAGAAAATATCTTTGTACCAGACCTACCAAACAGTCCCGTATTCCACCCTTTAAAGATAAATATTTAACAATACTTGCTTTCATTACTTAAAATGATTGCAGACCCCATCAAACAGATTCACCCGATTCCCCTTTAAACAAATATTCTACAACCACAACCATGGAAAGCAGAAACATGATCTTGAATAAACATACACATGAACTCATTCTCTCGATAAACTGGGACAAAAACTAACTTAGAGGTGAGCACAGTTATTGACCAAAAAACTAAAAGTGACTCTGAAAACCAGATAAATGGAAAATCACAGGTTCAACAACACGGCACAAAATTCACGTTTTCTTTTACATGCATCAAGCAAGGCAAGAAAGACAAGAACATCGTGACACTACACGAGGCACTGAATTGAATCCCATTGAGATTTCAAAATGTCGTTTAAAAACAATAAGTGACGCGAATAGTGTAAAATTAAACAGATTCATTTTCTTTGATTGCTGAATAAACAACACACAAAGTTAAAGCTTTCAAAATCTCTGGATTAAATTAAATGAAAGAAATAAAAACAAAACTTTCAAATGATAAAGACGAGGCACTGCAGAACTGAGTGAAATGGAGTTGTGGGGTTTACCTTTCAGAAACCAGAGAAAAGAGAAGAAGTGGACATGTTTTTTGTCTGTGTGCTTTACTATGAAACTCAACGGGAGAAACAATTTTTTGTTTGTGTGTATTTATATTCATTTTTCAAAGAAATGTTATTTATTAATTGCGAAAATGGGTTTTTATTAATCAATATCGTTAGCAAAAAGGTGACTGATAGAAATAGTGAAAGCCATGGAACCATAAAAAATAATTTTGAAAAAAATATCTTCTTTCTTTTCTTGTGTCCTGATAAAAGAATCAAAATTGTTTTGTAAACTAGCTTGCAAAATTGAAAAAAAAAAATTATGGAAAGAAAATATGGGGGTTATTAAAAATGGGAAATAAACCATCTTATTCTATTTAGGATACCGTTTTTGAGAGAAGGGAAAATAAAAGAAGTTGGAAGACAGAAACTTTATAATGAGTGACATGTGGCTCTTTGACCGTTTGACTGGTGGTTTCAGTTTTTTTTTTCTTTTTTCTTTTCTCGTTTTCTGGTAGTTGAACCAAGTAATCATTTGATAATAGTAATGATGATTACAAATACTAAATGTTTCTGGTAACAGTAATGATGTTCTATATTTTAGATGTATTAATTTCTATAAGATGAATTTTAAGTTCATAATTTTAAGGTAAATTTACGTTAAATCAAAAAGTACGAATTTTTTAGTTTTGATATGGTAAGTTTTACTTATTAATTGATTTAATTAATGTGAATAAAGATAGTCCAACTAGAGATTGTTATATAATGATATTCTTAGAGGATGTTAGGGAAAACATAAAGAAAATGATAGTTTGACAAAAGAAATTGACAAATTTTCACAAACTACCTATTTAGATAAAAAAAAGTTACTTTATTGTTTCATTTTATTAAAAAATAGAAAATTTATTTATTTAATTATATTTATGGAAACTTTGTCAAATTTATCAAAAAATAATTTTTTTAAATTTATAAGTAATTTTTTAGGTTTTTAGATGTTATGTTGAATTTATGAGACCATTTATGGTTTAAAATATGTTTGGAGAGGAACTTTCACAGGTTTTGGTCGTAAAATAATTATTTAGTTTTATGATTATTTGGATGAACAAGTAAATTTATTGGAGTCTCAATAGTAAGATAATGTTGGTGCTTAAATTTTTGTATGCATATACATTCGAAGTTTCTTATATTTTTTGTGAAGAAAATTATTGTATTGATAAATTAATTAATTTAACTATTATTCATACATAACAATATAAGTACTAATAACAATATAAGTACTAATGTATCAATAGTAAGATATTATTAGTGCTTGAATTTTTTTTAAGCTTTTGCGAAGGAAATTATTCTATTAATAAGTAGTTAGTTAATTTAATTTTTATTTATATAACAATATAAGTGATTTAATATTTTATATCCTATATTTGTTTAGATTTTTCATAGTGGATATAATTTGATTATCATTCGTAAAGTATAATTTTTATTATAATTTGATGTAATTTTCCATGTTTTATATTTTTTTATTTTATTTTTTTTAATAAATTTTCATAAAATAATAAATGATTAATGAATTTTAGAAGATGTCAGTTTTATTGACACGTCATAGTCGATAATAATATCTACATGATCTTATTTGAAAAGAAAAATTGTACATTATTAGTGTGAAAAATATAATCAACCAAAAATCACGTTACAAATATGATTTTTATTATAAATAAATAAATTAGTTATTTCTTTGAGATAAGGTTTTTTGGTCGACAACTAAATGTTGCGCTTCATCAACTTGCTAGAGTGACACAATTTCGTTCTAGATTATTCAAAAAGAATTCTGAGCTTATTGACTATAAAAAGTATGATTTTTATCATTGTTAAATGTGTTTCAAATTATTATTAAATAATAATAAAATCGTATTTTCAGCGAACTATTTTCTTAGAAAAGAGATTAATTAAAAATATATTAGCGACTTGTGTCTTACTTTCTTTTATATTCATATTTTTTTATTAGTTTGCTATGCAGAAAATATTAAATGAGAATAAAAACAATTAATGTCTTAAAAAAATATTGTCTTCTTTACATTTTTTAAATTTCTCAATAATAAACATTAAATTATACAAAAATAATAAATAAATATATGACAAATGAAAATGTAAAAAATATACTTTGCCCTGAAAATGGTTTTAAAGAGCTTAATATTTTAGAATCTAGTCCAATTGGAATGATATTATAATTTTATATAAATGTATGAAATATTAATTTAATGTAACTACTTATGTACTGTGAAACAGTTATCTTTCTTTCTCTTAACTGTTTAAGATGATAAACATCAAAGAAAAACAAATGTTCACACACAAAAAAAAAAACTAATTATTTAAAAAAGTTATGATTAGTTGGTTACAATTTGAAGTGATTTTAATTTTCTGCTTTTGACTAATTGTGTTTCTGATTGATAAAAAAACGTCTATATAGTATTATTAAATCGAGTAAGCAATTTAAAAATCAGATCCATCATTAAATTGGTAAGAAAATTATTCACATTTAATTAATATAACCATTGTTGAATAAGTATAATATACTTTTAATAATATATTAAATATTTAGTTTATACTAACATAAAAATATTATAATTAAATTAGTATATTTAGATTATTTGAAAAGTTCTGATAGGTTGGTTACAGTTAGGAATTGAGTTGGTGTATCTGTCGTCATTCTATGTTCATATTGATCAAATAAGAACTTCTACATTCCTTGTAAACAATTAATAAAAATAGATCATTATTAAATAGGTAAAAATACTGATTAATAATTTCATTAATATAGCACTTGTCGATTTAGGATTTAACAATATTAATTAAATATATTTTAATATAATATAGTTAGTGATATACTAACATAATTGTAATTTAATTTTGGCCAAAATCTTTTGATAATGTTGTTGAGAAGACTATAAGTATTTTATGTGAAACTTGATTTGTGAATTGGGCAAAATAGCGATCGACAACATAACTATAATTAAATGTTATTCTTGCAAGTTGCTTTTCATAAAAAAAGACAATGAAATAAGTTCATACTATCTATCAAAAATTTGTAATTAAAAAGTCAATACAAATCAATAACATTAATTGCGGGACTCAATTTTGCAAATGTTAGCTATTTACAATAATTCAGTTTGACTTTTTTCATGACTAACTAACTCGTGATTAAGTCGTTTTATTTGTATAAAAATCTTAAAAGTAAAATATTATTAAAAAAAAAAGATAATATAATGATTTGTCTATTTTACACAGTTTCTGTGGACATTAATTTTTAACAGTAAACAACTAACCAAATCCCACTAAAAAAAATATTTAGTGAACATGACATAAAATAATTAGTCATTATAGTGATCAATTTATATATTAATTTATAAACTAAAAATTATTAAACTAAATTGGTCACTATAGTGATTTAGTCTCTAAATTGGTTACTAACATTATCTACCAAGATTTTAGGTACCAAAATAATTAGTATCTAAATTAGTCACTAATGGACAATTTTTTTTTGTAGCTAAAACCTTAATAGCTAATGTTAGTGATCATTGAGAGACCATTTACTATAATAACCAATTTAGATACCAATTCATTATATAATTTAGAACCTATTCTAGTTACCAATGCACACATGGAAGTGAGAGAATGCAATTTTTCAAGATTTTTGTGATGATCCAAGAATATTCTCCTTTGTACCAACCTCTCCTAATCATTTTATTTCTAGAAGATACTTTTGGATTTTGTTAGGAAGTTCCTCATCTTTGTATTATTGCTAGGAGGTTCCTCTTCTTTGTATTATTGCTAGGAGGTTCCTCTTCTTGCTTGTTTAAGATCACTCTCCCCATTAGTAAATGGTTGTTAAAGAAGAAGTAAAATTATTATAGTTATTTTTTTGGTGTGAGTGTCTCTCTTTGAGGGTGAGATATTCCTTGGTCTTATCTTGAGCTTTGGTTCAAATGGCGGCAATCATCACTCATCTTGGTCCCCTAAGTAACGTGTCACCTTCCCCATCTCTTCCATCCTCTTTCTTTTTCTTCTTTGATTGATCCTTTATTTCAAGTCATTTATGTTTTGTCCATTTTATGTTTCTGTAATTCGTTGTCTTTGTTTATCTTGTATTCTTTACATTCTCTTAATTAAATTCATTCTCTCTTATTTTTAGTTGAGTCTCTTGAAGTGAGCCTTCACATCTAAATAACTTGTTATCTTAATGTCTAGTAAAAAAGTTTCTTGAGACTTTCTTAAACAACATAAACACAAACACATTGTATTCTAAAATCAAAAGTAACTCTTATCACATACTATACAATTTTATTATCTAAATATTTGTGATGTTTTTTGATTTTTTATGAGTTTATTCATGATCATGGGTATACATTTTTCTTAGTTTTTTTTTTCTCTTAAAAAGACCTAATAAGTGAAGCTATATGAAGATATTAAAGGTAAGAAGCCTATGAAATGGTATTTATGTACAGGAGCTATTGTGATCTAGTAAACTATTTTGTGAATAAGTTCAAAATTCAAATGAAGTGTTCATCTTCAATGGACGTGTTTAATACTTCTAGTCCACATTTAGTTGTAATTTATTATTTGATGTTGTAACGGAGTTATGAATTTTGATTGATAGATATATATTTATGATTGGGTATTAAGAGATATATGTGGTTAGAGAATTTTATTACAAATGAAGTGTTCATCTTTAATGGACATGTTTAATACTTCTAGTCCACATTTAGTTGTAATTTATTCATATATCTGATGTTGTAATGGAAGTTATGACTTTTGATTGATAGATATATATTTATGATTGGGTAATTTATGAGATATGTGGTTAGAGAATTTTATTACAAATGATGAAATGTTAAAATTCAAATTATTGATTTTATATTTTTAATTCAATTACAATATTCTTTTTTTGGTGTTAAATATTGTTTTTATTTTAATACTTAGTGATTGTGTATCAAAATGTTAATAAATGATCCAACAAATATAAGACTTTTACATAAACAAACATAAATCACTTAAACTATTTTTTTTTTGTTATATTTAATTCTTATCATGTTTTGAAAAACACATTGAATATATATATATATATATATATATATATATATATATATATATATATGAGTTTATACCGTTGTAAGTATGTCTAAATTTAATTATTTTACAGCTAGCAACCGGATAATGTATGTAATTGCTATTAAATAAAAATATTCTTATCATGAATTTACATTACATTTGTTTTACATATATAAGATATTTGATATCATTTTTAATTCAAAATTTTAAGACAATATGATTATGAACCTTTCATCTTATATAATATTTAACTTTGTCTTTTCTAGACTTTGATTCACACTTATATTATTCCGAACCCATCCATCCAAAACTACTTCAGAAAATGGATGCAAAATACCACACTGTAGATTCTGCCATATTTTATCTAATTAGTTGGAAAACAGAAGCTGCACAAACTTATCAATAGAAAGTATGCTATGTTAAATAGTAAATATGAAGAAAGAAAATGATAAACTAAGCGAGACAATTGATTTTACCCATCAAACAAGTTTCTATATTTTCTAGTTTTAACAACTAAAAACAGTTTTTTAAAATGGAATTCAAGCATACCCCAGTTTTTATTTTTTGGTATAAGCATAACTATGGCCACTAATAATACCACTTTTAAGGCTAAAGTTGTTCATTTTCCTGTGCCACAAACACTATGAGTGGTTTTATTCCTTTTCATATAAGGCAATTGAAATGTAATGAAAACAGTATTAATCTGAGAGAAGTCAACTGCATTTGTTGCAATGACCTCTTTGATAAATACAACTCTTTAACAGTGACAGAAAGTAGAAAGGACAATACCTTGCTTACATTTATGACACTTGTAAAAAAAGAAATGATAAGAATAGAGGCTACTAAGTTCATATGTAGGGAAATGAGGATTGCTCTGAATGTTTCAATTTCAAAGATTGCAATTACTATTATCTCTATCTTCCCTTTTGACGGCCATGTTCTGATTTCTTGCTTCTTGCCCTTTGAATGTTATTCTTAGAATCTAAGTCCAACTTGCTGCTTGACATTCTCTCTTCTTTGGCTACCCTTAACTTTTCTGACCCTATCTCTTCGCTGTCTTCTCTTATAACCATCTTTCTTTCCAAGTCCAATGCTAACTTAGCATCTGATTGTTTAGCTTTGTGTTGACCCTTTTCTCTATCTTCAGCATGAGTGATTCTTCTTGTGACTTCTTCTTTGTTTATCAAAGACCGTTTGCCATGACTATCTCTAGTGACTGGTCTCTTTTTTGCTCCTAGAAGTAGATCATGTGGTTTTTGCAGCTTGGAACTAGTGGTTTCCATAGAATCTTTTTCTTGTTCAAAGTAGAGGAGCTGCACCACAGTTCTTAATGGCAGAGATTCATTTTTAACAGCATGTGCACGCACTTCTGGAGTCAGTCTTTGGCACTCCAGAATCCCACACAAACGCTTTTTCTCTGCCTTGCTCAGGTCAGGATGCACCTGTGTATGCATTGAACATAAGTCACATCATGCAGGCACCATAATAAGAACCAAATTACCAGAAAATAAAAGTTGATCCTTGAACTGGAATTAGCTTATGTATAAACTAAAGTAAACTTTTGGACAAATTAAATCAGATAGTTTTTATAAATTTGTTTGGTATGGCATAGAGATTCACCTTTAGATAGATGTTGATAGCCTGGTAAAGATCATCATGGTCTAAACGGCCAATAGCTGGCACAGTTTCAGCCAGAGAGACAAACTTTGACACTGGCATGTTATCATCCCTTGCCACCACTTGAAGATAGGAATCAATGAGCTTACCAACATTTCTGATTGATTTTAATAAGTGTCTGTTATCCACAGCACCAGGGTAGAGTCTTTTCCAAAACTTCAAGAAACTTTCCAGCACTGCTAGAACTAACTCGGTGTCATAAAAATTTTGGTCCAAAGAGGATGTTGAAGGATAAAGCAGGTCACTCACTGTTGCCTCCTCAAACTGTATACTGGCTCTCTTCACCAGTTCTGTTTTTGTCACTGGGGAAACTCCAAGAGGGCCTGAAATGCTGAGGAGCCTTAACAAGAAGCCAGCTGAAACTGACCCTCTATCTGCAGGAATCATGCTCACAATTGTCTCCAGAATTTTTCGGTTAATGGCTTTGGATTCTTCTGTTATTGCTGCAGAACCAAGTGAGTTTTTAAGCTTTGTGATGCCAGGTAGCCACTTACAAGCATAGACATGCAAAGCTTCACCAATAAGCTGTGGTGGGAGCACATATGTTGATCTAATAGCCATTATTATGCATCTGAAAAGATCTATGTTAAGATCAGACACATCCTCAGTCCACCAATCCTTTGGGACTGAATGATGCTGCTTTCTGGTATAACCAGGCCTTGTGTAGGTGTAGGACCATTTGACCTGCACATAATCACCCTTGTTAAATAAAAAAATGTCTAGAGTATCAATCTGTGAAAATAATTTATGGTCTCTCAGTTCTTGACCTGCGGTGGGGGTGTAAGAATTTTCTCAATAATTGAATCAATGCATTTTCTTGTTATGCCAAGATTCTCAGACCACTCAGGTAACTTGTCAGTGGCCTGCAGTGCTGCAATAGAGTCCTTCCATCCTTCAAGAATGCATGAACTGAAGAAAGCTTCAAGTTTGCCTACAAAGTTTCCCTTCTCTATGGACTCATTCATTTGTAGGAGCTTAGCGGCGCAGAGTGCAGGTACAAAGTTATGAGCACTGATGTTGATTGAAACTCCATAGCAGAACTTAGCACAGAGTTCAAAAGCATCTGCACCTCCAGGCATGTCATGAAGCTCTAGAGGAACATTCTCAGAATCACTAGAATCTGAGCAAAGTCTTTGTAGAAGGCCACATTTTGGAAGAAGCGAAGACTGCGGCCAACAAAAATGAATTATAGATTAACAAATATTGAGTTACTACTATCTTTTTGCACACATCGCACTCTATCTAATTCTTATACCTTATGTAGCACATATGTAGTATCATTGATTTTTATCACAAGGTCAGCTTGTGCATCTGAAACCAGACTCCTGCATTTATGATATGTTAATACACATGTTAGTTTGTGTAAACATAAATAGAGAGGGAAAATAGGTTGCATGCCACTCTTGGACCAAAGCTCGATAAAAATACCTGGTAGCTTGTTCAGTGTAGAAAGTATCAGGCCTTGTACCAAGTTTCATGAACTTCATATCTACTTATTGTGATCTATTCCCAATGGTCAAGAAAAACCTCTACTTGAAAAACTGAAATTCTGCATACCACAACTTCAATGATACTACAGATCTCATAAAGTGAAGGTTAAGATACCATGCAATTGAACATAAAGAAAGATAGAGACAGAGAGAGACAGAGAGAGAAAGAGAGAAAAACAACACGTAATTTGTAAGAAATCCCTTTTCATGCGTGAATTATAAGGGTCATGTAGTAGTGGCAAGCTTGAAAGACATGGTGAACAAACATGCTTACTCAACTTATATCATGGTTCTGGTTCATGATTATGCAACACTCAAACTAAGAGGTGGAGGAGAGAGTGAATAAATCACTATATACGAAGGTTGAAGACCAGGACACAAACTCACTTGATACCATGTCATCTCCATACTAATATGTGAGAGAAAAATCCAGAAAATAAATGACAACAGAAGATGTGCCAGAAAACCTTACCTCAACTTTCATATAACAATGCCCTCACAACCTCATTTATTTGCGTATAACTCTGCAAGAACTTCAATTTATAGATGTGGTGTTCTCATCTACAGATTAAAGGAAACAAGAAACAATCAAATCCAGTTTTTGCCTATATGCACTGAGAAAGAGTATCAGAACAGTAACTATATAGAGAAATACTTATGCTAGCCAGATGCGATGCATTGATGCTGAACAGTAATGGTAAGAGAAGTACTTATGCTAGATGACATGCATTGATGCAAGTTTGTCTCCACTCTAGAGCCTTTGGAAATTACTTCCAACTTCAAGCTAAATTAAGCAATTGAAGCAAATGAGTAAAATTAGGTGGCTGTCGACACTCTAATTGAGTTAAACCAGGTTTCAGATCTTTATGCTCACTGTGCCAGGTCCAGACATGTAACGACTTATAAGAAACTGAACAACATTAAAATTTGAGTATGCAACTCAACTTAATTGTGCTGTTCAAATTTTGAGAAAGGAAAACCAATGTCAACCAACAAGAGAAGAACAAGGAAACTGATATTGGAAAATACTAATATCAATGTCCCCTTATAATAACATGACTGCTACTTAAGCCCTTATACCGACAAAGTAGTATCCGTTTGATTTTGATTAGAAGTGAAGTTTCTTTGTCCTGTTTCTACCTTAATAGTTATAGCACATGGTTGTTCGAGAGCTTTGTCTCTAAAGTGATCAGTTGATATGTTAAAAAGCCACCCTCTATTATAAGTTATACATACCATTTGGGCAAATATTCAAATGATCTTAAAGGGGTTTGAACCAAACTCTTTAATTATGTCTGCATATATTATTTTCTGAGAAATCATATTGGATAAAGCAACAGCATGATTTAAACTTGACTTAAATTATTGCACATATCAGCAACTTTTTCCTACTCTGAATATCTCCAATGCTTATTGGAAAAAGTAAAAAGTAAAAGCTGAGTAACTACTCTAAAGTATATAATGAAGAAAACAGGATAAATTTCGAACTTTCCTGCAAACTGCACAGCCGTTTTGTATGTATAGCTTAGGAAACTAGTGTGGATAAATATCTAGAACTAATACTTGGCTGCACTGCTCAATTTGATTTTGTAGAAGAAAATTATCCTTACATCCAAAACCAACTTTAGGAGTTTCTTGTTGGACAAATCCGAAAGGTGAATCTCCTCACTGATGCATACCTACTTTTATTTTGGTGTCAGACCCTGGTATGCAACTTTGTATAGCGACCTATCCGAATCAAGCTACATGGAATCTCCCAACTGATGCATTCCCATTTCATTACCTTACTAATGTTCCTAGAGTTTTTCTTTTCTGGTATTACCTTTTACCAGTGGTTTCAATTACTCGTACTTGGTCCAATTATTTATCATATAGATAATGGTTAATGTTTACTGATGGAAAATGCACGAGCAGTTTGTTAATTATGTGATAAAAAATGGTAAGCAATAATAAAAACATAAGTAACCAAGTAAGCAAAGATATAACATTATTGCCTTTTACACTTCTCTGAACAGTACATATTGCCCCCATTCTCCAATAAATGTCACTTCAGCAAAAATTTGTTCTAAATGATCTGTTGTTTTTCACTGTCAAGAAAACATATATTTCCTTTTTTCCTCACCAAAATTTCCTTCTCCCTCCAAGAGCATAAATTAACAGCATTTGCTTTCAAGAAAGTGACAATACTTTACTGTTCTGGTTTTTTTCATAGTTTTTTAGAACAGTTGTTCGTTTTCTATCCTTGTACAGTACTATAAAGTGACACTAATTTGAGAATGGGGGAGTATAATAAACATTGGTAAAAAATTGTGCGAATCCACAATGAAAAAAAATGACAGAGAACCAATTATACAGACAGACGCACACATATAATATGCTAAGAGACTTTTCATTATTTTGTGTGTACTGATGAAAATTCATTCAACCCACCCAAAAAGTTATATATGAATAAAAAAGCAGCAGAATCGAAAAAGATGCCTTTATACAGCAAAAAACATACATGTTTTACGTTGATAGAGGGTGTCTGTGTTCTGAAGTTGAAAATTAACTGTTAGGTGAGACCAAAAACAATATACTATAGCTTTAAAAGTACCTTCATGTTGGATCGTAAGGGTATATAAATCCAAAGCAAATATGGACCAATACACACAGCTATCTTTTCAGAAAAAAACTTTTGATTCCATATATACATGCATGATTATGTTAAGAAAATACTGGCATAGAAATCCGAAAGAAAGTGATGCACCAGTCACATGTGACCACTGATCAATAGCTTCTTAAGATAATACAAATGTCATCCATGCATCTTTTTGTGAGGCTACCTTGCTCAATCGCTCTCATTGTGTATCCAAAGAACTTACATATTTATAAACTAAGATAGACCTTTTTTTCTATTGAAAATTATAATTGGTCAGATTGGTCCTTATCCAAAGTTTGGTGTTCTCAATTATCCTACCCTTTATTAAGTACATAGGAACCAAGAAAGACGGACGACAACTTTTTCTTTCTTCCATTATTTCTCTTTTTCTTCCCAATTTTGTTCATACAATGGCTGAAAAGAGCACAGCATTATTAGTTTCACAAAAGCAAGTCTTTAGGCAAGCTTCATATAATATAAGGGAATTAAAGAACTTATATACAATGCTTCTCAAAGTTGAGGACATTAGTGCTATTTCTGTGAGGCCTTTTCCACCGTTCATTTGTTAAAATCTGGCATAGAATTTGGTCTGTGCTTTCACAGACAAGTGGTGGCAAAGCAAAAAGCACCGTGTTTGTAGCACAGCACCTATTGCTTTCAACAAGACACAAAAAAAGGGCTTCATGTTTTTTTCTTCCAAATAATATGGCATCAGAATCTTACAAGGCACTATTTTCTTAGAGGCAATAACTCTCACAGATCCCAATTCAATGATCACCGCCAAAATTCAGAAAGTGCATAGTTAATTTCTGCTACCTTTGCTCAACACAGAACCATTGACATCCCCTATTTGATTCGTGGGTGGCATTTAGCTAATTATGTGGCTCTTCTCATCTAGTAGTCACTCTCCTCTCACTCTTCACAAGAAGGTTTTACCACTTCCTTTTTGTCTTTTTTCTCTTGGATTTTTTTAAGCAAACAGAACCTAATACGTGCTGCTTTTTCAGAAAAACAAATTTATGTCTGACAAAAGTGCTCTTCATCTGTGTAACAGAATGGAAAAGGTTTTTAACTGGTTGTGAAGTGGTAAGTCAAACAGAAATGCTTTACTCAAAATCGCTCCCTACTCCCTAGTAGTTATCTTCCTATGCTTTCACAATTAGGCCTCTCATCACAGCACCAAGCAAATGCATTGGAAATGTCCAAAGAAATTTCAAAAGTAAAGAAAGCAGAAAAAACGTACCCGTGAACACATCATTGATGTTAGTTGAATGATAGGAAGCAGAGAAAAGCATTCACAACTGAAAAAGCTGCAGTTCCGAAGTAACTGTACAAAACGAAGAAAGTAGATGAAGCAGAAGCAGCAGAAGCAGAAGCAGAAATATCAGTTTTTGAAGTAAAGGCAGGCAGAGTAGAGATATGGGGTGGCCTAAAGTCAGAAAGAAGCATATATGCATGGACATTGAAGAAGAAAAGTGAATGCTTTATTTACTAGTTTCATGCAAGTAATCCTCAGAGACAAAGAAATAGAGAGAGGGTTAGGGTATAGTTGAAAAGGCTCTTGTAGAATAGAAGCAACCAGGGAAGGCACCAACAGCAACAGCAACACCAACATCAACACCAAGTGAAGAAAAACGAATAGCACAATGTGTCCTTACCAAGAGTGCTATAGAGTACAAGATTGAAAAGAGAGAGAAGGAGTGAGTGGTTGGTTGGAATTAGTCAACATAGTAATGCATCAAAAGCATGGCATGATATAGTCCTTTGAATAGCAAATAGAATGCAATACAGAGAAGGGGAAAAATTGAAAAACAAGTGTTTGAGTCTTCACCTCAACAGCTTCAAAATTGGTGCTGTATGATTAAACCACAAAAAGCATGCAAAGCAAGTGGGTTATGGCATTGGAGTGCTCTCCTATACTAATTGAAAAAGAAGGTTGTAGTGGGGCCTAGTCTCAACATAGGTGAAAGATACACTGTGCATTCATCATCATGCTTCCCCCCACTAAACCTTGGGATATTCTTCTTCGATTAGGTCTATGCTTGGGCCACCCCTGTGTGCATGTTGGCCACGTGTCCATTTCTGTGCCGTTTGTTACATCACATTTTCCTCTGACTTCTCTCTTTTGCCTTCTTTTCAAGGCCAAACACAGACAAACCTTTCTCTTTCTCTTCCTCATCCCTTTTCTCTGTCACTGCATGATTTTATTTTGGTAAAAACTTGCTTCCATTTTTCTCTCTTGTGGCTGCTATAAGATATCGATGCATTAGGAAAAACGCGTGTTCATTACTATGCTGATCTTTAACATAAATTCTTATCACACGTATTGCTAAAATAAACTTGTAATCTTAAATGAAAACTAAAAGCAGGTATAGAAAAATTTGTCCTTTTATATTTGGTTAATGATTCTCTCTGCTCCTGTTCATTCATTCGTGCATGGAGTGTTGAGCTCCCCAGTGGGGTCCCCAGATGATTTTATTTGGTGTCATAGAGAAGGACAAGGGACCCCTCACCAATCCCTTCCGCTGAAAGAAGATGGGGTAACCATTATCAAAAAGTCTTTAATTAGCACTAAGAAACAACAAGAAAATGAATGGTTTGGTTTTGGTGTCAATCTTAACAGCTAGCTAGCAGAACATTTATACCAACAAGTGGGTTTTAGCAAGAACTAAGGACTGAACTTTTAGTGAAAATAAAATTATAAAATTAATTTCTTTATAAGTTAACTGCATAAAAAGAGTAATGTCATTGTATTTATTTTGCTGTAAACATGTTTTCAGGTGTAATCTAAAGGTATGATTATTGATTGCGTCTCAAACTTATGAAAAAGATGCATGTGGAGGAAAAAAAAACAGGAAAAGCAGAAGAAAATGTATGAAGATAAGGTGAAAGCAATATATTTGGTTGATTAATTTTTGGTCAAGTCCAACCCAAATGATGTTATGACTAAGGGATGATGTCGATTGGCATGATGATGATGATGATCTGAATAACACATGATCATGATAATGGTGATGATTATCTTGAATTTGTTTAGTGTTTGTGAATAAGATGTTCAGTGTCCAAACCAATTTACGAACCGACCATGTGACTTTCCATGAAGATTGTCAGTAATTTTTGTGGGAATCCATGCCAACCTGTGTTGTTTATTGTGCATGCACCACTTTAATTGATGTGCTTTTTTTTTTCTAACCCTCCTCAAATTATTATATATACGTACCCTTTTCATTAGTATTAGTGATTTAATTTTAATTACCTCGAACTAAAAATTATATTTGTAAAGTTAACTGTCTTTTATTCTTTTTAATAATTTAATTAAGTTTTTATAAATTTAAGTATTTTTAGTTTAACTTTTATTTAGTTCTATTTTTTATATTTTTTAACTGGGTTTTTGCTGTTTAATTTTTTGTTAATTAGATGATAAAATTTTTATTTTATTTGTTTTATCTCAACGTATTACAAAAATATAATATTAAAATAATATTAATGTTAATGTAAAGTTAAAAATAATTTTTGTTATTTTTTTGAAAAAGTATTGAATAAGAATGTTGTGGTAAATAATTTTCACATCATCCATAACTAATAAATTATTTCATTATTTAAAATAATAAAAATCATTTTAATTTTATATTAAATTTTCTTATATACTTTAATTAGTACGTTAATACTCAATGCAGTTCCAGCTGTCTTCCTCTCACACCTTCCATTTTCTGTGGTTGTTTTATCCTTCACATATTTTAGAAAACCCTTCTTTTATTTAAGAAAGAATGTCACTTAAATTGTTTTATACATAAAATAAATTAATCTAAACAATTATTTGAATTTGACAATTATTATTATATACTAGTCTCTTTTATATATATATATGCACGACTTTCACTAAAAGGAAACTTATAACTTTTTTGTTACATCAATTATTGTTGTTATTATGAGATGTTACAACAAATCGATGAAATCTAATGCTTTTAGCCTTTTAGAACAGCTTCATGCTTCCATATCTTCTGGTTTAGGTATTTATTTTTTCTTTTCATTTTTTGGATTAATTAATTACCTCATTTCAGATCTTCGTTAGACACTTCATTATTTTATTTTTTATTTTTTTGCCCACGCGGCTTCTAGCGTATATAATAACTTCCATAATCATTGTTATTATTATAACTTAAAAGAGTGGTAATTGAGTATAAATACATTAATGTATATTGGTGGGGAAATAAATGGCTAAGGTTCTTACCATTTTCATACCTAAAATGATGACCCTTTTCTATAATGATGCAAATATAGCATGTTTTGACGCTTAAAAATTCTTTTAGTAACAAATAATTATTGATTATTATGTCTATATTTATGTGAAGTGGGAGATTGAAACTTCACATTTAATTAATGGGTTGCTTGGATAATTTGTGAAGATACATATGGTGAGGCATGGAGCATGAACTAATTGGTAAAGATATTATCAATAATGGTAATGATACATGTGTAAACCTTCAATTAGTAAAAATAATATGGTACACAATAATAAGTATGGTCAATCTTTAGATGAAAGAAAATGATTTTTTAACAACTAAGTTTTGACAATTTTTTCTTACAATCTGATGTGGTATTTTCTAAGTGATTTTCTATTTTTTCATCTTCTCGTTTCTCTATATTTTAAAACCACTTAAAAGATGTCGCTTCAAATTATAAAAGAAAGTTGTCAAAATTTAACTGTCTAAATATTATTGTGCTTAAAAAATACATGGTAGTAGTCAAATGTTACTTTATCATAATGGATCCCACTACTTGGAATCAAAATTAGGGTTTTTTTTGCTACCCATTTGAGGAGACAATTAGTTTAGTGCACAATAGAATGTTTGACAAGGTGCAAAATAATTAATTATATTCTTCTTTTATGGATAACTATTCCTTGAAACAAGGTATTCCATGACCAATAATAAATCATGTACCCCACATCTTGCTTCTTTCATTGGTTTTATTTGAATTGATTGTAAGTTAGTTTTCCATGAGATGCTATTTGTAAAGAATTTCGTCATTTAGTAGTTGGTTTATGTATGAAAGTCTTTTAGAATACATATAAATTATCCAAATGCATTATCATGATTATAGAAAATCTATTAAATAAACTCTAGAACTTTGATGTCGAAATCTATCAAAACTTCACAATTATCGAAGTTGAACGAAAAATAAGTTAGGTGAATGAGATTTGTGTCTTTTTGATATTGATCTCAATGTCCTTTTAGATGGAGTCTATAACTAATCCATAAAGCATACAAACACATAATACAATGTGAGATGTCTCATTGCATGCTCACAATGTGAAAATGAAGATAAGTAATAACAAGATAAACATGCACTTAATATGCATGTCATTAATCCACAAGCTATACACTCTCATTATATATATATATATATATATATATATATATATATATATATATATATATATAAAACTCATTAATTTAGTAAATTTAGGGCTATTTCCTATTTTTACTTGATTTTTTTTCGAAAAAAAGAGAGTTGTAAGATTTTTCATAATTTGTTTTCATATATTCAATTGACTCAAGAAGCTTTCTACTTAGTCAAATTTTCATACCAAATTCATTATTAAGGTTTGTGCGATTAAGATTATAGGCTTAAATACCTTTTTCGTCATCATTTTCGTAGTGTTTATTGTAGATGGTCCTCATTTTGACATAATGTTTAAGATGGTTCCGTTACTTATTTAAATGACGTCTAAGACAAGGACCAAATAAAATACGAATTGCGAAGATGAGTATCATTTTAAATATTCGGTAAAAATGAGAACCATTCTAAACATTATGTCAAAATGAGAATCATCCGCAACAAAACTACAAATATGAGGACGAAAAAGGTATTTAAGTCAATATTATACAATAAATTTTCTAATTTCATTGAAGTTTTTCTTATGCTAATCAATGCTCAAGGACACTTATTAATAAGAATTAATAAGCATTGAATTTTACAAAATTTCATTGTTAATTATGATGGACTTTAACCTCAATAATTATTAATTCAACTTTATTTTATATTTATAAGTGTTATACAATTGTCATTTATAATTTTTTAATGCATAAAAAAAAGTTAAAAAATAATAAAATAATTTTAATATAATTGTATCGTTAAAATAATTAAATAATAAATTTAATGTTCCTCTGCTATTAATACTCTAGGGTGAAATTTATAATTAATCTTTTTATTCATCCTTCATTTAAACCTTCTATTTTATTTTTAATTACGTAATAACATTATTTAATATTTTTTATATTATTTAATATAATACGCATCAGCCATTTTCATTATAAAAATTACTGTATAGAGTTTTAAATTTAATTTAAATCTTAGTATATATTCCTTTAAGCTAAAACGGTGTTATATTATTCGTATTTTTAATATAATTTTATTTAATTATATTACAATTATTATAAAATTATTTTATTATTTAATTATTTTAAATTATATTTTTATGAATGAAAGAAATTATTAATTAGTATAATATTTATGGACAATTTATCTTCTAACTAAAGTTAAAGTACATTAATAATCATTGAAATAAAAATACATTTAATGTCATATTTAATTATAAACGTTGTATTTATTAGTTATATCAAATCAATGATATAAGTAAAAATGTTTTTTTTATCTCAATAATAATCTAAATATACAAATTTCAATCACTTTTAAAATTAAACAATAATATTTAATATGATTTTAGTCATTATATTCTTTTAAAAATGTTATTTAATATCACGATCATTTGATAATTTTTATAAAAGTAAAATAATTTTAACAAAAAGATAATTTTTATATTATTAGAAAAAGGAATAAGTGAATAATGACGAAATTGTAGTAAAAAAAATGTAATATCAAAATACTATGTCACATTCTTAATTATCAAAATGCTAATTTCAAGAAAAAGGAATCTAAACATTAACCCAACATAAAAGTCTATCAACAACACAAGTTTCAATATTATAATACTTTAGACATGGTACTTTATTTACCAATTCAATAGTTTAAAAAAGACATCCTAATGACAAGTACTGAAAGTTCCAAACATTTTTATTAGACAAAAAGGTGAAAATTTTATTTGAAAATTTATGTATACCTAAATCGCCAAAGCATGATTATAATGACTTTGTCGCGTGCTTAATGTATCTAAAGTTACATTGATAAATACCTACATAATTAAGAAATTAATATTTTACATAAACGATTGTTAATGACCAAATGACAAAACGGAATCCATATATTGCAGAAATGAAATTTTTTACATTATATAAACAAAATAAAATTGTCATTAACAATCAAAGATATACACATTTTATATGTAATTATATAGTCATTTCATATGTATATCAAACTTTTTTTTTAACATATTTACTACAAAAAGATGCATCACTATTTAGCAAATTGTTTTTATGTGTTAAAGTAAATAAAATAAAATAAAAAATAGACGAAAGTTAAGGGTATAGATGATAAAAGAGTAATTAATTTTATTTTAAACTTTGAAAATATAAGTTAAATATCAACAAAAATATTTCAATAATATGATATTTAGAAATAAAAATTTGTATACATTAGCAATATTAAGTGTAAAAAATATGATAGCAATAAGTAGTTTGATCAAAATACTGAGCATAAGGGTAAAAGAAGTGGATAGAAAATACCTTAAATGTTTGGGTAAACTTTATTTATTTATTTTTATTTCAATGAGATAAAATAAGTTAGACATTGGCTAAAATTTGGTAAGAAAAAGTTTTCTGAAAAATAAACAATTTTCATGAATTAACTTGCAATACATATGAAACTAGTTATCTTAAAATTGTTTTCTACAAACTCAAAACTACGTATGGGAATAATTTGAAGAGAAGGAGGTTGGGAAATATATATAGCATGGTCTAAAAGCTGGGACACAGAAAAGTGGTGTGTTGAAGCATGTCACCTCACTCACCTCTCTATTAGCTTATGCTGTGTTTGTTTCAATCATTAGAAAAAAGTGCTTATCGCTTCTCTTTTTTGACTGCTGCTCAGCCTTTAAGACCAACTTTTTAACTTTAATTGTGTTTTTCACTGCCACTTTACATGTCAAATTATAGTTCGCAGAGATTAGTGGAAATAATGTTTTTAAAAGTTTTTCTTAAATGTATGATCATTTTGTTTTCCCCCATTTTAATTAGTGAGATCATGGTAAAACTTCAAATTTATTCAAACTATTGGATTTTGTTGAGTAAAATCATTTGTATGCCGTTCACTTTTTTATGTTTTTAGAATAATTCAGTTACACTTTAATAAGAGTTTCAAATTCACATTTTCGGTTTAACATTATGAACCATATTAATTATAAACTGACACAAGGATTATTATAAACCGATTTTAAAACTTAAAACCGAGTTAATTTAATTTAACTTTACAATTGAAGTCTTACGAAAAAAAAAATTACTTAAAGTATACTAAAAAATGGAGATGATTTTGAATTTAAAACTACCCTTAAAAGTTAAAAAATATTTCCCAATCTCAACATAATAATTAAATCAATTTTTTAAGTTCTACAAAATTGAAATACAAATCAAGTTACAGTGTATGAAATTCTTAATAGGAAGATGATAAAATAAGACTCATTTAGAGTAGAATAAGAAGTGATGAGAGAAGAAAGTTATGACGACAGCTAAATGAAGTTTGACATGTGTTGTTTTCACCCAAAGATTTTCCCTAAATACAAGGTAAAGATGAATGCTTGAAGATTGACAAAAACATCAAGTTTAAGACAAAAACAACACAAGATGTGGCTTTCTGGTCAATCCTTACAAGTGATGACATGTCAGTATAAGGATAGCAGAAAGAAAATACTGACAAACCAATACTTAATGTCTCCATACAAAGTTAACACACCATTTAGCCATGAACCTGCTGTCTTTTAGAGTAAATGGGGGAATGCAGTGCAAATAATCAATAGCTATCTATGGCTATGCATTGAAACAATTAACTCCAGAAGACAAAAGAAGCATGCAACATAATTATTTGCATGTTTTCAACTCCCTATGATGTCATACTCATACAGAGCTACTACAAAAGTATCTCAGGACCCAGTCTGCGAAAGTTCAATGATCACCCAAACAAATCATCATCATCATCTTCATCTCCATCAACAGTGTTAGGATTACTGTCTGACTTTCCACTTCCTTCACGGTCCTCCTTATCTGGAACTCGTTCACCAGTACTGAGTGCAGGTGAATATGCCCAGGAAGATCCAACTTTCGTAGATAATGATTCTCCATAAAGGTCATCATAAATGCCGGTTTTAACAGGGGTTTTGATCTTTTTTAAGACTTCTTGTAGTTTATCAGTCACACCTTTTGGGGACGAATCTGCCTCCTTGGCAGAGGTCTGCTCTTTCCCCTTTGGTATTACAGTTATCTGTACAAGAGATTCATATTTACCGACTAGACTACCTTCTTTGACCCCAACTGGACCAGGTTCTGTTTCTACATCTGCACCATCTGAAATTCCAACCACCTCAACTAACTCTCCTCCAACTTGATCCCTGAAGGCAACTCTTGTTTTCCTAACTCTCTTAGCCGGTCTTTCAGATTGATAATCTTTAGTTCTGCCACTTGCTGAACTACCAGATTCACCGGTTTTGGACACTAGATCAGCCTTATTGATACCATAACGATTCAGTAGTGTATTATAAGCTACAACAGCTTCTTCGTCAGACGGGTCAGGTGGAGGTGGGAAATTTATCTCTGCTGGTGGTGGAGGACGAGGGAAAAGAGCTGCATCATTCTTTCTTAATATGTACGTTCTTGTTGATGCAGCAAATCGCAAAGATTGTCCCACTTCAAGCTCAACTGGTGAATCCTTAGTCAACCTCTCATTTGCAACAAATGTACCATGTGCAGACCCCAAATCAATTACATATACGCTGTAATTAAAAGAAAATGTTAGTGCCAATGAATCACAATTTGCAAGGGATTTTCACTTTTCACAGGACTTAATTAAACCCAAAAAGAGAACAACTAATCTATGAACTCCAAAACGTGGCATGTGCCTGCCATTTAACAATGAAAGATAATGGTTTATTTTCCTTTCAAGCTCCCTTGAGGTTCACACAGACATCACTCCTAAATTTACCAGAATTGTAATTACCTTCATTTCTTGGAATGGCTGGTAACATAAACTAAATTATTTGAACAAGGTTTGAGACAGTTTATTCAGAATATGCAATTCACAAGAATGTCAATGATATTTATATCCCAAAGTAGTGAATCCATTCTAGTAATGTTAAATTGGCGGGAGCAAAGTTCTAACCTCCCATTCTTGTGAGGAATAACAGCAGCATGTTGGCGAGAGACAGATTGATGATCGAGCACAAAATCACAAGTCTGGATTTGCCTCCCAAAGATATTCCTCCTTCTGTCCAGATTAATCCGGTCTAGCACCTGACCATCCTTCAAAACTTCCAGGTAAAACACACCTGGCCGTGGCTCAATCGCCCAATCTGGTGGCTGCCATGTTGACTGCCCTCCCCCAATCTGAGTTGCCTGCTGATTCTGCCCCAACAAGGGAGCTGCCTCCACTCCTACAGTCTTCTGAGAAGCCTGCTGATGCTGGGATTGGTGTCCAGAAACATGAGACTGTGGAGGCCAAGCAGAGGAATGACCAACTACTTTACTAGGGGGTTGGGCACCATTTCTGGAAGATGATGAGTTGACAGAAACAGAGAACGGTTCCAAGGTCTGAGCCTTCTTAAATCTATCAAGACCAGAAGAAGCCCTTCCATACATTCTCTTCAAATGGACTTAAGCACATGAGCTCCTTCAGCTCCTTCTCAGTATGAGCTCACAAACATGTTGCATCACAATGCCACCATGACATCAAAAGGAACCAATGAAACAAGCAACGTTTAAAACATACCTTAAGAAAATGCTACAAAGCTCTCTTTGCACATATCCTAGGCTGTTGAGGAAAAAAAACGTCAAAAACACACCTTGTGTATAAGGTGACCAAAAAATGACAACATAGAGATTCGTCGAAAGGATAAAACATGGCACATGGTGATTATAAACCAAATGGGTAACCTGAAGCAAGATCGCTTGCTTGAATGAATCTACCCTAGGACAATAACATGGAATTAATCTGCTATAAAATTGGGGATAAATCTAACAATAATTGTAGTCATTCAAAAGCAAATTGAAGTTCTAAGTACGAAACTGTAATCGAAATCCAGAATATAAAAAAATGAATAATTTTGGTGGTTTCAGGGGAGGATGGGAAGTTGGAGAATCTTACCGATTAGGGTTTTAGAACGCTGCGTCTTTTGAGGAGTGGACAGAGGGAACGAGAGAGTAAGGGAAATGCTGAATTTTCACAATCTAACTGTTTATTTTCCTACAAAATTGCTCAATTAGCATGTTTATCAATTTTAATTAGAATTTGATTAGCACTATTTTTAATAGTTTAATTTTTTTTATATATTCTATTATAATTATCTTAATTCATTATAGATTGATATATCCATGAAATCATGTGACTAATAAAAATAATTGGTGAGAACTCATCAAACTACTGCTAGTAAAAGCCAATTACAAATGGGTAGAAAATAAGCTTGAATCAAAACATTTTTATTTTTATTAAAAAATAATTTAATTTAAAATCAAATAAATACATATTAATAAAAATGATAGATAAATAAAAACATTATTATTAAAATTATGTGATTTTATAATTTATAATAATATATAACTTCTTATATCTTTCTTTTATAATGAAATTATATTAATTCATTTGCTTATATGTAAATTTCTTATTATCGCAATGAACATTGTTTCATTTATTAAAATTTAAATTTAAGTATTAATATATATTTGGTTTAGATTTTATGTTTATTTTGAACGTTCAATGGCGACATTCTATTTTAATGTTTTAATATTATGAAATATTTTTTATCTATTATTTAATAATTAGCAGGAAAGAATAGTTTATTAATCATTTCAACCAGGAGAGAGAAAATAATTATATAATTGATGTGATAAAGGAAGAACCACTAGGAGAAATAATTTAATCAATTAAGTGTCATTACAAGTAAGTAATAGTTTTTTCAGTAAATATTCTTTTTTTCATAGCAATGTAAACTATGAAAGATCAATACCGCTGTGTACTAAATGAAGCAAATGTTATATTTATGATTTCATATCAGACAAGAGTTCTTCTCTTAGTCTTATTACTTAACTGTTTTCCAACAATTTTCTAAGAGTCATAAGAGTCAAGTTTAGAATTTACTTTTGTGTGTTCTTATATCAAACTTTATACAGTCTTCTCAAACCAGAATAGAAGAATGCTATCTAAGAAAATCAGCAATCACCAAATTCTACATGGCATAGTCAGAAGGCCAGAACATAATGAATAATTCTAACAAATGAATCTCTACAAGGAATAAAGGACCTGAGCTTCGTGTCATGAATGTCTTAGGCCTAAAAAATTATCGTTTACAACATTTCCCATATGACCAAAAGTCTCAGTTGTTGATATCTTGTAACAATTAATAACTGAGGTAACTAAATGGTGGTGACCTTTGTAAATATGATGTTTACAGCAACAAAAAAATCCAAAATTTGAATTGCCAGCAACAGGGGTTGGAAATTTGGAAATCTGATCGGAGTGAGTATCTTCTGCCAGAGTCAAACTAGTCATGTACAGTGGAACAACTGGTAGCTTTTTCTGTTAGTAATTGGTTATCTGGTTCAAAGAATAGAGTTGGTAGTAAATCAGCACATGACAACAACTTTCAGCATCATTATACAAGTTCCCCCCCACATTAGAAGGTATTTTTTTTCAACTGATATTTTCAATGAATTTAGCATAGTGTTGGAAACCAACTCCAAACAGCACAATCACACGAACCTTATGATCTGATGCATCATATATTCCAGTCCAAGCCAACATTTTTGGTAACAGAATTTCAGATAGCTCCAATACTTGTTTAAGTCAAAGTCCAGGAAGATTCATTTGCTATTTTGGTGAAAGCTCCTTCTCAGCTAGACTGAAGGTCACCTTCAAACGTTCCTGCACATTTTGTAGGATGTTCTTTGTAAGTCTTTTCTGATTCTTTGAGCTTTTCAGCCATTCAATTCCAAATAATACTTGCACTCTGCATCCCTTTGCTTTTGGTGGTAAATCCTCAATTTGGTACCGAAGGTGTATCTGTGTGGCATATAGGAGACAATTCAGTGGTGGTGAAAAAGATGAAAACAAACAGAAGGACAACAAGAACAGGAAATCACGAAAAACAAAGATATAACAAACAAGCAATGAAAGTCTATAAATAAGCTACACTTGGCTAACTCACGTTGAAGTAATCACCAAGAGGAACTCCATGAAGGTTCATAAGCTCTTCTATAAGCCAACCCTTTCCATCTGGAAGGGGAGATCTTTGCTGAGTACTTGTCACTTCACCTTTATAACTTGAAATACGCTTCTCAAATTTGTAATATACAGCTCTCTCGGAGATATCATGGTTCTCTGATACCCAAGGAGTATAAGAGTAATTAAGATAACCAAGTTTTTCCATGACGCGTCGGTCCAACTCACCCCCACTAAATATCTCCATCAGGTAACTTGCCTGTATTAATGAAAGGAAAAGAACTATAATCAAACAGAAGCATTTGAAAAGTTGTAAAGAAATGATGAATAAAGATCCAATAATTTGCAGTTATGGCAATAACACACAACATGCATGGACTAGTGCATGTTTGTGTGTTGAGTTGAGAGAGAGAGATTACAGGAATTGAAAGCGAGCAAGAATAGATCTCAGACATGCTAACATCATCCAGACCAAGGAATGAACCACTCTCTTCACTGATAAGACTTTTGCTGTCAGATTGTTCTTCAACAAACTCAACCTTCTGTTCAGGACTCAAAGATCTGGCCTTCCAGAGAGCCATGATGGTCCTGCATCATAGAAATATCTTCTTAGTAACATGTGATATCCTATTCTATTCTTTTTTTATCACTACACCTTAAATTTTTTTTTCTATATGCCAGCATCTATAGAAAAGAATCTCATGAGTAGATGACCAAAAATATAAGCCTCCGAAAACAAGGAACCGTTTTGTGGTGGTTAAGAAAACTTTCACACCAAAATCTATGTGCAGAATAGGACAATTGAGAAGCAACTTGATTTGGTGAAAGATAATTTGGAAGGAAAAACCTCCAACCTCCAGATATTTCCATATAACAAGCTCTCCTTTTCATTATTCATCACTGTACAAAAAAGTTACGGAACAAGACCTTTGTCACCATAAGACAAAATCATCATAATGATATGGTTCTTCATCATATTTCATTACTACTTAACATGATCTTCTATTATGGCATAGTAATACAAGATATGAAAGAGAGACTGAACACAGAATAGAGAGATTTTAACACAAGTTGCAGATATATATATATATATATATATATATATATATATATATATATATATATATGAAATAAGTTATTAGTCAGATGTTATATAATTTTCTACCTGTGTGCAACGTTGAAAGACACAAATGACTGAAAATGGAACTTCAGCCGGCCTTGTTCATCTTGTGTTTTTGCACCATGCCTTGCATCCACACCTCTACCCTTCCGAAGAGTTATGACAATTATTGGACTCCCCATTGAAGAAAATGTAGGAGGAATTACTTGAATGTCGTCAATATCTTCCCAAAGGAAAAAGAATCTCGTCTTCTTTCCAAACAAATTTGCATGAAATCCAATAATTCTTGCTGAAAGAAATAGGCGGCCCTGCAGAGAAGTATTCACAATTTGATGAGATGATACTAACGAAGCATGTATCAGTAAAATCCAGAGTAGAAAAATAGACCATGGACTTCAACATCACATAACAGAATAACCACACCTGCAGGGGCATTTTTCTTTTCAAATGACAGGTGAAATCATTGATGAGAAATTCCTCAGCTGGAAGCCCAAAGAGTTTCTGAAATGCTGAATTTGTTTGAGGAGACCGCAAATTAATCTACAATTTTTTAAAATAAAAGAATAAGCCAGAAAGAAAGGTGTCAAAACAGTAGTACAATACAACACAGAGACAGTGTTTTACATACCTTCTTCCCCACTTCTTTCTCCATTTTACTTAAATATTCCTTTGCAACATTGCCACCTCTAGTGTTATCCAAAAAAATTCTTAGATGCAACTTAGACTGACATGCCAAAGACAACTTCCCTTCAAGGGGAACCCATACATCAGCAAGATCTGTTATGTTTGTTTTCAGAAAATTAATTTCAGCATGTCCTAGGGATTCAGCGTCATCAAAAGGTCCATCAAAGTCATAAACAACCACGTCCAACACAGAAGGAGGATCATCCATTGCATCAAACTCAAATATTTCTGCAAAGATTGACAATGTTCTTATCAGAAAAAAAAATCATATAAAATACATATCCCGTATAGGGAAAATTGGAGTTACGTATTGCACTATAAGATCACTGGATTCGAAGATTTGATCTAGGTAAACACTCACCATTCCATACAGGATTAGATTTCTGGAACTTGATTGAACTAGTTCTTGTTTTCCCATTGCAAGTAAACACTACATATGGATCAGACAACCCGCTAGAATCAACAGAAGCTAAATTACTTCCTTCACATAAGGCAACAGTTAGCAACCACCCATCTCCTTGTGCTTTGATTCCATGGTCACTACCTAATATTGGAGTACCAAGAAATGAATATAATCACAGACTCATGGTAATTAAATGAAGCAAATAGGCACTAAACAGTTAAAAGACAAAAGTGATAAACTCGTGGTCTTTTTATTAAAAGCAACACTAAGTCAACGAGAAAAAGGAAAACCATATTGATGAAAGGATGGAGTATATTAACACATTACCCTTTTGTGCTCTGGCCTTTATGAAGCGTGAGATTATACCCAGCATGCGTTCACCTTGAAGAACAAAGACTGCGCAGAAAACAAATTCACCAATTGAATCTGGCAAGTCCAGCCCACCAAACTCAAGCCCTTGAATTGTGCTGGGTGCAGCCAGCCAAATGTGAACAAGAACATACAACCCCATGAAAACTGTTGTAAATACTGTGAAATTAGCAAAATACTGCACTGCAAGCCTCCAATCTGATTCAGGTTCTGCATGTAATGACGCCAAAGCTTGCTCTTTATTGGAACTAAGGTCCTTTGGATCAGCAGGTTTAACAGTTTGGGATAACAAAGTGGCATACTGATCAAAGCTTTCTTTCATGCCTTGCCGAGCCCCATTTTCTATCATTCCTTTCATCATTGTGCTCTGTAGAAAATTCATTCGCCATGACACAATCAGACATGAACACTGTTCTCCTGTAGGCAACTCCGGTCCAGGTGTGATTACATAGAGTATTTCTACCCTAAAGGTACTCCCGTACATAACTTCAGGAGTGCTGACACTGGCTAGAACAGCAAAGTTCTTGCCATCGGCTTTTAAATAGGTCTGTTCCTCGTAGGCTTTGACAGCCCTAATTAATTTACTAGGAGGCTTGACATAAGAAACTAATCTTTTGAAGATCTCCCCATCATTCTCAAACTTCCAAGGTCCTATTTCTAGTTCTGTATTACCCTGTACCTCCGCCAACGACTTGAGAAAATTTGAATCTGATGAAAATAGCAACTCATTCAAGTCTTCTGGTGCAATAACATATTGTTGATCAATAAACACTCCCGCTGGTAAATTGTTAGGAATTTCATTGCCTTGATCTTCAGACTGTATTTTTCTCATAGCTTCTTCAAATGTTACATTAGAGGACTCATCTTCGTCATTCACCTCGCTAACTTCAACTTTGTTAACTTCAGAGTGGTCCAAGTCAATGTTTCTGTGGGTTGAACACACATCAGAGCTCTTATTAAAAATTTGAGCAATTCTACCTGTTATTGTTTTCTGTGTACTAGATTTTTCATCCTTAGCAGATGTAATTTCTTCACTGGAAGGGGAAGACGAGTTTGAATGGGCTGGGGATGATCTTGAAGGTGATTCTTTTGTTCTTGGATGTGATAATAGATCATCACTACTACCGTGTGACTCCATGGATGCATTCTTTTGTGAAAAATATATGCTCAAACGAATCTCACCTGCCAGGAAAAGGTAAAAAGAAGCAGGAATTTAAGTTCAAGGTAAACAACAAAACCATGTTTCATATATTCATGTTCAGAGTTGGTGACCAAATTATTTTCCAGATGGTGTTTAAGTGGATAACCCTTGGAGAGGTATGATCCGAATTCCAAAGTCTCAAAATAGACGTAATGCAATTTACACAATTTTACCAGTCCCAACTTTAAGCACAAAACCAATACAACAACAGTATAAGTAGTTTCTATGGAATGAGATTAAACCTCTCATTTCATCTTAGGAAGAGTTTGAAAAATCATTGGTTCTTGAAATATTACAACGTCAGTTTGGTCCTACGATGATACTTTTTTTCAAAACAAAGATAGTCGAAAAGTAGATGTTCACTAGCAACAAATTGATGTCACTCAATGACACAAAATTGTTTGAGTAGAAGTTTAGTGTCAATATAAAATAATCAAACAATAAAACTAATAGTTGAGAGGGAGCGAGAACAAACATGGTCCCTCAAATGTTAGGTAAGGAGCAAAGTATTGGATAAGGTAGAGGAAAGTACTGTTCAGCAGCTTAACACACCAGATTCCTTGTTCTTGGACTTCTTGCTTTTGGGTTGCAAAGAATACCAAGCAGTGCCAAGGGACTTGATCTCCTCCTCAAAAACAATTGAAATTGGCACCTTAAGTTGACCCACAAAGTCATCATTGAAGAACTTATCTTCATCCATAACAGATATAACCAACTCCTCGTTAAGGTCATCCACCCTAAAGCTAAACTCTTCATTCCACTTTGGATTCAAACTCTTCTTGATCACTTTGGTCCTGAACCTGTGCTTCCCCAACTGCAGCCTCACGTACGGATCACTCAACCCATTGGGATCCGTCGGTGGCAAGTTCTTTGCTTCGATCACACGAACCACAAGCTTCATTACCACGTTCTAGAACTCAAAAGGGAACCAGAATCAGAATCTTGAGGTAAAAAAAAGTCAACTTTTTTAACCGCCCGGAAAACTACGGAGCACCCTACAAAGATCTTCCAAAAGGGTAATGCAGTTTATGACAAAGCTGTAGAAAGAATCAACTGAAAGTGGAAAATCATGAATCAAACTGTTCCACGCAACTGAAATTCTTCAGCCAGCAGAAGAAAAACAGAAGCCATGAATCAGACACAAACATATGGAAAAACAGAAATCTTGGTTGGGCCAAAAGAACTGCTGATCTATGGGGGAACGAATTCAGAACTGAATTTCTGCGACGAATTAAGCGTGAACAGCTGAAACAGTTGAGAAAGAATCAGAAGACTTTGTCAATTACCAAAGCAAGAAAGGGTATGAAAAAAGGAACAAAGATTTTGCCAGAGGGATAATCAAGGAGATATAACTGCTGGAATGAATGATCGAGACACGGGAAGAGAAATAGGATTTTATTTAATCAATAAAATAAAATTTTGGATATGAAATTGCGAAAAGAGGGAGAATAGAACCACATGAAACCAAGTTTGTAAGTTGTTATACTTTTCTCATATTAGATTGACAAATTTTGTTGAACTTTTCTCGTATTGGACCTTACGGTAGTGTTATATACAGTGCTAATCATATCTACACTGTTATTAAATTATTTTTACTTTTACACAAAGTAACTTTTTCTTCCCTTTTTCTTTTTCATCAACTTATCAAATATACTTTATTTAAAAAAAATCTTAAAACCTGGTTTCAAGGCTGATTTTAAGTAATGAAAATCGAGTTTTCTGTGGTAGATTGGTATATCCATGTTAAGTTAAGTAAGTTTATTTAAATATCAAGTATTTATACTAAATTATGCTAAAACTCCTGTCTTAAAAACGTGATAATCAAGAAAATTGGATTAAAGATAGTAGATGCTTATGATACTTTTTTCCCACTTTTTGTTTCTTGCTGAAATGGTTCATGAATTTAATATTGATTGGGAGAGTTCCCACCCTTTTGTCAAATGACACCACAGCTTTGGGGTCCAATTTGGAGGGCACCCACAAGGTGTATAGCCCCTCCTAAGGGCAAACCCTTAAATTATTACTATTTATTCTTTTAAAAGAAAAAGTCAATATAGACTCAGTATTGTGGTAGCATTTAAAAATACAGGCATATTTTCCTTGTGGGTTGGAAAAAAATTAATCAAATTTATATGCTTGAAGCTATGAACCCTAAAAAAAAAAAAAAAAAAAAAAAAAAAAAAAAAAAAAAAAAAAAAAAAAAAAAAAAAAAAAAAAACTTTCAATAAAGGTGTGTAGTGAAATTATGTCTTTGATTTCTTCTGAATTGCATGGGACCCTCTTTTTCTAATAATGATATTGATGGAAAAGGAGTGAGAATTGTGGATGTGTTTGACACGTTCTTGCTCCTCTCTGCCTCTTATCACAGGATATATCAGAAATGTTATTCGACATTTTTTTGTTTTCTTAAATACTACTAAGTTCTTATTGGATGACATATTATGTTTTTTTTTTTCGATATAAAGTAATTTTGAATAGTTAATAAAACATAACTAACCAGGAAAAATAACGTTAAAAAGTAGAGTTAAAGTTTACTAATGGGTCAAAAGATTTAGTAAAAGTATATGAATCTAATTTAAATAAGAGAATGACGCTCTTTTCAATTTAAAACTTAAAATAACAAGTTTATAAGTTTTTTATTCAATTTTCTTATTTTTATTAGGTTTAAATATACATTTGGTCCCTATTTTTGTTGATTTTATTCAATTTGGTCCCTATTTTCGTTTTATGTTCAATTAGGTCCTCATTTTCGTCAAATTGTGGTTAATTTGGTCCTTTTCACTAACGTGTTTAAATAGTTAACGTTTTTGAACAGTACATGCCACGTGTCAGCTCCTGGTTTTTTATTTTTTTTTTATTTTTTTTTATTTTTTTTTTTTTTTTTTTTTTTTTTTTTTTTTTTTTTTTTTTTTTTTATAAAAATATTTTTT
>Ga0214544_1000805_pt1 | contig 61039 bp, 26 predicted proteins | sample CNSS3metaG_FD_160074 | JGI IMG/M metagenome (GOLD analysis project Ga0214544, IMG submission 160074) | Root nodule microbial communities from cowpea collected in UCLA plant growth center, Los Angeles, California, USA - CNSS3 | ecosystem: Host-associated > Plants > Roots > Nodule | place: USA... | reverse complement strand
AAAAAAAAAAAAAAGAAACGAGAGCACATCCATTCTTTTAATGAATCTCAATATCTCAACATATTTTTTTTTATATTTTATTAAAATACATTTTATTCAAAAAATAAATAATTTTTTTAGATACTTAAATTCTGTAAACATGTCAAAGGAATTAGCTTTCAGCTATCGAATATGGAATGTCTTCGTACAAACAAAAAAAAAAGTGAAAAATAAAAATAGTTTACCGATGTAAAATTTTTAGACATAACTTGTCATATCATTATTAAAAAAATATATTTCTTGTTAATTTTGTTTTTAAATTTTTTTTTTAAATACTTATAAATTTTGTTAATTTTATTGTGAAAAAAAAATTGCAAGAAATTGTTACCAATTTTCTTGCAAAATATTTTATATAAAACATTTTTTGTAACAAATTTTGTAAAAACACTTACAAATTTTATAATTTTGTAAGAAATAATTACTCACGAAGGAATTACCTGCCAATTAAAATTTTTAGAAAAAATGACAGAAAAAAATATTTTCTTGTAAATTTCTTTAACAAATTTGTAAAAGAAAAATCTCATGTGAGAATTTCTAGTAATATATTTAGATCAATTTTTTGAACATGTGATGTAAAATTATAAATACTTAAATATAACATTATTTTTTAAAATCTTTATTATTAAATTTGAATTGTTTATATAAAGAAATGAAAAAAGAGCACAGGACAAATATATGCGTGAAGAAAATACAATGTTGTTATGGGATATCTTAGTTTGCTGTAGACAATTTATTTTCTTATTTATTTTTTAATATAAATAAATAATTTATATTTGAAGTAATTTTTATTTATCAACGGAGGCATGAAAAAGAGAAAGTGGAGGGCTCTGAGAATACGGAAGAGCAGATGCGGGGGAAGAGGATAATGGGTCCTGCTCATGTCGTTTCGAGTGCTCATTGGCCACTCTAAATTTTTCACACACTTCTGAAATTTTAAACTTCTGAAATTTTAAACTATTTCATGACTTAAAAAATAATAGAGTTAATAAATAATAATATTTCTTCTTTAATTTATTTCGTTAACGTAAACGTTCATATTATTTTTATTTGTTTGGACACAAATTAAAAAATGTGCGATTTTGTTGTTAATTAAAAAGATGTTGAATAAAAGAACAAATAACTTATATTGTTGTAATTAAAAATGTTTTAGATAACGTGACCATAAAGTGGTATTTTCTTCCCCTAAATGGCATAAAGTGAAACATTATGTTTTAGATAACCTTAGGTACTACGTACGTTCCACGCATTATCCCTCAAGCGTGCAAATAAAAAGTACTCCAACACTCGAACGTTACGAAACCTAACAAAACAAACTTTGATGAGATACACACTTTTAGATTCTATTACCACTTCAAAAATAATCATTTCTCACATTAGTATAGATTTGAAAAAGAATATGATATATATTCGTTACTTTTTTTTAATATACATAATAGTAACTAGCGTAACACAGACGCAATTGCGTATGTGTGTATGTATTTTTTAAATATGCGTGATATTATATTAGTAGGTGATAATATTATAATGTTATTAAGTTAATATATAAATTAAAATTATATTTATTAAAAATAAAGTAAAATATATCAGAACAGATAAAAGAATAACCATTGATAAATAAAAAAGAAGAAAAGAAACAAAGACATCCAATTTTATAAAAAGTTTGTAAAAGCAACAGCCAATTTTTAAAAATTTAATAAATTATTATATTTAAAGAGTAAAATCGATATTTTGAAAAGTGGACACAAAAAGGAGAATCCCCTTTATATATTGTTATAGATTATAATTTTGTTTTAGTAAGAGTGAGAGGAAGAGAGAAGGGTGAGAATATGACTCATGATGAGCGTTAGAGAGAAAAGTGACAAGTTGACAAATAATATGAACTTGTGATAGAATGATGGAATGGTAGGTTTATGTTAAAGGATGAAAAGATAGGTTTAAGTCATTGAACTTAAACCTTTTCTTTTGGATTTATTTTTTTGACTCCAAATTTCTAAATGAATGATACATCACTCTTTTACCAAAATTGTGGTAAAATTTGAACTTTTGTTTTCAAAAAGTATTATTTTATTGAAAAACTTTTCGTTTGTTAGTTCTCAATTGTATATAGTATTAGATGTCACATATTAACATGAAAGATTTGAGAATGAAGAAGACAACAAATGTAAATGTTTACTGCTTTTATCGGTTCTTTTATGTTTCTACAAGGTACAAACTTTTCTTCTTCTTGTGGATATTTTCTTCTTCTCCCAGATCTGAATATTTTTTTATGTTTTTCTTTACTTGATGAATGAATGTTTTCTGGCAGATGAATGAACCGTTTCAAGAACACAATAAAGGTAGAAACTTTTCTTCTTCTCGCAAATCTTTTCTTCTTCTCCCAAATCTGAATATTTTTTTATGTTTTTTTCTCTAATAAAATAATGTTTTGTGGCAAATGGATGAACTATTTCAAGAACACAATAGAGGTAGAAGTTTTTGTTCTTCTGACGAATCTATTCTTCTTCTCCAAAATCTGAATATTTTTTTATGATTTTTGTTTCTCTAATAAATGAGTGTTTTTTGGTAGATTGATGAACTGTTTCAATAACACAATAAAGGTAGAAGTTTTTCCTTCTTCTCGCGTTTTTTTTTTCTTCTCTAACCTTTGAATATTTTTTTATGTTTTTTTTTTTCTGATGAATGAATGTTTTTTGGCTGATGAATGAACTGTTTCAAGAACACAATAAAAGTAGAACATTCTCTTCTACTCGCATATGTTTTCTTCCAAATCTAAATACTTTTTTTTTATGTCTTTTTATGTTTTTTCATTGATGAATGAATGTTTCATGCCAGATAGATGGACCTTTGAAGAACACAACAAAGGTAGAAGTGGGTGTGCCTCGAGATGAAAATGTTTTATTTTTATCAGTTTCGTGCCTTTTTTTGTTTATGTGGATTATTCTTTTCTCTTGTTGTATGGTTTGTAATGGTTGATAATTTTATATCAGATCATCACTATTTTTGTTTTTAAGATGAATGAAATCTTCAAGAAGGAAAAGATGAAAGAGCTATTGAAACACAAGAACGAAGTTCATTTTTAAAAGCTTTGATTTTTACTAGAAGGACTAACATCATTCTCCTTTTTTAAAAAAAAAAAATTCAAGATGAATGAAATTTTCAAGAAGGAGAATATCGAAGATCTCTTCAAAGTCAAAGGCAAGGCTATCAAGCATAAGTACAAATATTTTTTTTAGAAAGTTTGTTCTTCCATTCTTTAAATCTTAGTTTTTGTGAAAACTTAATGTTTCTTCTACTGTCTATGTTTTTTCTTTTTCTATTAGGATACATTTTTGTTTAATCCATTTAAGTTTTGTTTGTGTCATATTCAACTCATTATTTTTTGTGTTTTTCTTCTTCTCAAATTTGTTCTTCTAAAGTTCTTTTCTTTTTGTTTAACATGTTAAAGTTAGAGTTTTACATTATTAGGATTTTTCTATGCATTAAAATCAACTTACTAGTTTTTATGCTTCTCCTCTCCTTTTATGATTTTTTTTTTCAATTATGAATTTGTTTAAGTAGTTAAAGTTTATGTTTTTTTTTTTTTTTTTTTTTTCCATCAGATTCAATTCATGGTTCCTTCTTTTCTTTTTCGAATATGATTTTTTTTTACTTTTTATTTTTGGCTACCTTTTTGTTTAACCCATTAAACTTATAGATTTTATTAGTAGGGTTTTCCTTTGCAATGCAAAGTTTGCATTAGATTCAACTTATTGTTCTTTTTTCTTCTTTTTTTATCTATTTATTTGTTTTGGGCTATGTTTTGTTTAAGCCATTGAAGTTTTGACTTTTCTTTACGTCATATTTGATTCATTATTTTTTCGTGTACATCTTCTTATATCATTTCTGTTTTTCCATCTTTTGTTCTTCCAAATTTTTTTCTTCTTCTTCCTCACAAGACACACCTACCGTGTTTTCTACAAGGATGAAAATAGTAGGTTTTTGACAACAATGAGGTAGTCAAAAGGTAATTGTTGAAGATGCAAAAGTTTGCGTAAAACATCTGTAAATTGCTAATTGCTAAGAACATAAGAGCACACAAACTTGTGTGGGAAAATTTAATTTTCGTGTAGAACATCTATGTTTGATAGAAGTTGAAAAATGGCGTTTTCGAAAAGGCATGCATAGAAAGATATAACATTCATTCAATGCAGTCGGAGAATGCATTGTCCCAAAAAAAAACATAATTGGTGATTTTCATAATTAATGTTTTTAAGATAATATGATAAGATGACAACTTTAGAAATCTTTACAAAGTTTCTTGAGGAACGTAGCTAATTTTTATAAAATAAAATAAATTAAAAATTATAATACAATAAATTAATTAGGATTTGGTGTGAAATTTACAAATATTATAAAATCGAAATGTTTTGTAGTATTAAGACGAAATACTTTCAAATATAATATTTAATGTTATTTTATAAAATAATATTTACTATTTGTGAATTATAATAGGGTTAAAATACTTTGTTGGTCTTCGTTTTGGTTCAGAAATCTCAAATTGGTCCTCGTATTTTAATTGGTCTCGATTTGGTCCTCATTTTTGTAATTGAATATTAAATCAGGGCAATCGTTAACTGTTGGCAAACAACGCTTCTATGTGATGATGTGGCTGTAATATTCATTCTTACGTGTCAATGAGTTGTGGATGACACCGTAAACAACCATTGTTGTCTTCTCTTTTAAGAAGGTGATATTGGGAGAGGGTAAGTGTTTGAATTTGAAAGAGGGTGTGGAAGGTTTGTAGTCTCCTCTGTTTTGCTCGTCCTGCACCGATAATGTCTCCCTCTCATTCTTGCTCGTCCTGCACTTGGGGAATGAAAAATTCTACCGTTTCTTCTCATGGGGATGTGGGGAGGAGGTTCGATTTCGCACCTCTTTGCTATTGCGGTGAGAAGACAATCATGAGAACTCTGATTCCACTCGCTCTCACCTCCGACAACGATCTACTTCACTTTCACAATTCACGCACATGGGGTTCGCAATCCACGCCTCTGATTTTCCCAATCCAATCCCTAATTCCCTAATTACATCATTTATGGTTTTTCAAACTTTGTTACTTCTAATTCAGTCCACGCAGTTACTGTGCCAATCTGAAAAATAATACATAACGCCACGTCAGAAATCAAAATCAAGTTAACGTTAAAAAATTTAACACTGTTACTGATTGCCCTGATTTAATACTCAATTACAAAAACGAGGACGAAATTGAAACCAATTAAAATACGAGGACCAATTTGAGATTTCTGAACCAAAACGAGGACCAACGGAGTATTTTAACCTTATAATAGTGAAGTAAATCCAAATCATAATCTATATTTTATTTTTATAATAAATACAAATTATAAAGATAGAATCCAAATTTCTAAAGTTTTAACAAACGAAATTAAAATGAAGTAGACAATTTTGTGATATCTATTAAATTGTCATATCTACATTTTGCGTTCAAGCGAAAATCATTAGACAATATTTTTATTTATAGTTGATATTTTGCACAAACAAAAATCATGTTGAAGAGAATATGTAATTTTCACTTAAATGAAATGTTTCTCTCAAATGAGAGTTTATAGTTGAAGCTAGTGATATTTATCAGGCAAAAATTCTTTCTCTGTTTAGATAAATAAGTTGTTCAAGTTATAACTACTTTCTCAAGTAGCATTTGAGTGAATGTATTTAAATTTGTCGTTGTGACGTTTTTATATTAATTAATGTCCAAAGAAAATATTTAGTGTAATTTTTGCATTTGAATAATTATATGAAAATGCACAAATTGATGTATATTATGTGAATTTGAATGATTTCATGCATGTTACATACCTAGGGTGGTATTTTGGCCCAATAAATTTGTTGAAGGACATAGAAAGGAATAAAATAAATTAATCAATTTAAGCGGTTCTCATTCCAAACAACAACTATAGGATATAAGAATGAGTTTTAGTGAACAAGGGATTAAAAAGAGTTTGGTGCACAAAGTATCGATCTTAAAGGAAAAACATCCTCGTTACACAAAAGAGACAAATTAATATGCATTCTTATTTTAAGATACATCACCTCCAGAGGTTATGAAACTTGTGAATACCGATGGTTTCTTAAAAAATAATATAGAACAAACTAAAAACTCTCATAAGAGTTATTGTATTTGTTATTTATTTTCTTACTTTCATAATGCCTATTTTTTATTATTTTTATTTTGGGAATATTTTAAAATTTTGATAGTATTTATTTTATAAAAGGCATTTTATTAGGAGGTAAAATTAGATTTCTTTATTTTTTAGCTTCGCAATGGATGAACTCACATTTACATATATTTATGGTACGATAAAAAAAAACTTTAAAGTTACTTTATAAAAGAATATATACTTTTTTAGAAAGGATAAGGATCACAACCAAAAAATAAAAAAGCTGCATATCAGACATTGATTTATTCACATCTAGATCTATAGTCATTTATAAATTTATAAATACCAACCACAATAATAGACGATTCAATTGATACCAGTAACCGATAAGAAAAAAATGTTACTGACAAAGCTATTAAAATTACCAAACTTGCATTTTTATCATTATCTACATTTTTTTCATAAAATTAGTAATCAGCACATAACCATTAATTAATCTCTAAATTATTGAATTTAACTAGGAAGCGAATTTTCAACCAAATATATCCTAAGCAAAATAAAAAAAAAAAAAGCTTATGTCCACCGTTTATTTTTATCGTTAATTTTCAGAAGAAAAAAAAAACAATTAAAATTGGTTTAGGAACATTATAGCTAAGTGGATCTAGATCAAACCCAACTAGTAGAGGGCCCATGGCCCGAATCACATTTATGAAAAGTTAGAGAGAAACCCAGAAATACTGAATAGTAGATTTGCTGCACAGTGTAAATTGTAATTGGGCTATCAACCCTACACCAACCAATATCAATGAAATAAAAAAAAAAAAAGTTGACGGTTTCTTATTTGAGGTAAATAAATTGATTTTATTATTCTGTATTATTTAAAACGTGTATATGGGACAAAAGTTGTTTGATGTTATTAATACGCCGCACACGCTTACAAGCAAAACCTCGGGTAGCTAGAGAAATTGTTTAACGAGAGTAGTATATTTAATGAGAAACTGACTCATGTATTATTATTATTGTTATAAAATAAAATTAATAATAAAAAAATAAAGAATAACTGTTTTTTTATTAAATACAAAATATAATTAATAAAAAATAGAAATCAAATAATTAATATAAATATTTATATCTCATAAAAAATAATTAATTAAATTAATAATATGAGTAATTATAACAAATTAATCGATTGTATGTTAATTTTAATCCAATCAATCATTAATTTAAAATAATTAATGCAAATCAAATAATTAATATAAATATTTATATCTCATAAAAAAGTAATTAATCAAATTAATAGTATGAGTAATTATAACAAATTAATCCATCATATGTTAATTTTTATGAGATCAATTGACGGTGATTAAATCATAATAATTATTGGTTTATTTATATGATAAGGAATGTTTTTATAAAATGGGATGTGTGTTAAATTTGAAAAGTAAAAGTGTTGGAAAAATGGCACCAAAAATAGAAAAAAAGAAGTTGGGAAAATTAAGAGGGGAGGTATAATTGCAGAGTGTACATTGAGACAGGCCCAGCCCAATTGAAGAAGGACGCAGACACATGCTTGGCAAGAGGGAAGAAGTTTCTTGGTCCAGTCAACATAATTAAACCAAGCTCCTTGTGAAAGAAGGAAACACTTCAACAATGGGTCCCACTCACCCACATCATAAACACGCACCATGTGCATAGTTATTACTTCCCCCTATAAATACCCACGCAGACCCATATTAAAGACTCACACTTACCACTACCAAACCAACGTTTACTCGCTACTCTCTCACGCACACACACACACACGATAATGGGCGCGGTAACTCACTCTCACTCGCGACTTCCCTTCACTCTGTTACGTTGTTGCGAATAATAACTAATTTGTGTTGTTAATGGTTTTGCAGAAAAAGAAGTCCGGTGGCGGAAACGGCAACAAGGAGAACGAGAACGGCACCACAACCGTCGTTTTGAAGCTCGACTTCCACTGCGACGGTTGCGCTTCCAAAATCACTCGACACCTCCGTGCTCTCCAAGGTTTTATTCCCCTTCTTTTGTGGTTACTTGCTCCGCGCTGTTTGGTTAATTGCTGTGTTTTAAAGTTATTTTTGCTTGCTGTTGAAGGTGTGGAGACGGTGAAGGCGGAGAGCGACGCCGGGAAGGTAACGGTGACCGGGAAATTGGACCCCGTGAAGGTGAGGGACAACCTGGCGGAGAAGATGAAGAAGAAGGTGGAAATCGTCTCTCCGCAGCCGAAGAAGGACAAGGACAAAGACAAGGAGAAGGAGAAGGAAGAGAATAAAGACGCCAAAACCAACAACAAAAACCAGGACAAGAAAAACAAAGACAAAGAGGTTCGTTCGCTCATTCGTTCGTTCATTTCTGGTCCCAACCTTTTCCTTTTTTATTTTATTTTACTCTCTCTGCCACTGCCAGCCTGGGATTTTTTTTTTATTTTAATCTCCTAATTTGTTCTGGCACTGTTTGGTGATCTCTGTTGTTATTATTATTTTTTGTTTAATTTACGAATTTATTTGTCGTTTGTTGTTAATTTTGCTTAATTTAATTACCAGGTGGTGGCTACAGCGGTTCTGAAGATGGCACTGCATTGCCAAGGTTGCTTGGACAGGATTAGCAAGACTGTGCGGAAAACCAAAGGTTAGTTACTTGGTTTTGTTTATCTTTCCTTTTTGCTTATTTTGTTTTTGTTTTGTCTCTTGGTTTGGCTAATTGGGTGTGGACATGATGCAGGAGTGAAAGAGATGGCTATAGACAAGGAAAAGGAAACGGTGACTGTGAAAGGGACAATGGATGTTAAGGCTCTGGCGGAGAATCTAATGGAGAAGCTGAGGAGGAAGGTTGAGGTGGTCCCTCCCAAGAAAGAGAAGGAGGGTGACAAAGAAGGTGAAAAGGACAAGGAAGGATCAGGGAAGAAGAAGAACAGTGGTGGTGGTGGTGGAGGGGGAGGAGGAGGAGACAGTAACGAAGGGGGAATACAGAAAATAGATTACAGCAGAATGGAGTATTTGCCACAATCTGCTTTTGGCTTGGGTCATGGTTATGGTTATGGTTATGGACACGGTCATATGGGTGGCTATGGCTATGTGCCGGTGTACCCGGAGCAGATGCACTTTCACTTGCATGCACCACCACCACAAATTTTCAGTGACGAGAACCCGAATGCTTGTTCTGTCATGTGAGCGAGGTGTCAGAGGTTGATTTCATTCAACTGGGTGGTGATGGATGATGATAATAATGACGATGGTGGTGGTGGATGGTCTTGGCCAGGGTTATAGACTAGAGGCTATATAGTCTAGACTGTTTCTATTCTTTTTTTCAATTTTGGTTTTTAGAATTCCACGAGAACTTTGAGATGTTTTGTTTGTGATTTTGATGTGATTAGTTAACCAATACGGATGATATATCTTCAAATGGCAATGCCAGTTTCAGAATTTGTTACTTCCAGTTTATGCATAATGTAAATAACAAGATGGAAATTGGAATCCATTTCAAATTTGATTTTGTTGTATGCTTGTGGTTGGTGCCAATTTTCTTGATAATTTAATGATTGTAAGTAGATTTCGGAGAGGGTGGACAAAAAAGGGGCTGGCACGTACATGTCCTTATTAGGTGTCCTTGGTCGCTGAGATGAGGTGTTTGGTGCACTCATTAGTTATGACGCTTATTCCTACAAGTTTCTTCAGCGTCCTTTTTTATTTTTTCCTACCTTTATAATTTGTCCACTACTACACCATTGCCATTGCCTCGAAGCAGGGTCGTTAGTTGCTTTAAACTCTGTCCTTTTCCCACCTTTATCATTTGTCCCATATGTTAACTGCTCTTTTCCTTCCACGCTTTTAAATTTGGCTCTTTCTCTCCTCGCCTTCTTCGCCCTGCATAACTTCTCAATTCGATTCAATCATCTCATTCTTCTGTTTTTCATTACATTGACTAAGGTTTCAAAAACAATGTACATCCTTAATCATTATTAGTCCTATGTGGTGGTGATCATCTGCTAGTGTTAATTAAACATAAAGCACTGGTTTATGATGATTGTTAAGAATGCTGACAAGTGCATTTTTAACTGAGGCGTTGGGTTGCATGTGCTACATGAGGCAAAGTGCAAACGTGAGGGATCATGATTACAATGCATTGGTTTTATGCATGGCATATTTCTTTGGCGATGATGATGATGCTATCCAAGACCACTGACCACACTACCCTGCACTCAAAACCCCCTTCATTTTTGTCTGCCTTTGCCAAAAGAAAGAAACAAGAGCTTTTCTAAAAGAATGGAAAAGCCAAAAACAGTGGCACACCAACATTTTCAAATCGCATTCCTCTTCTAATCTCACACCAACATTAATATTGTCGTCAACATGTGTGCAAATTAAACTATTATTGTGGTGAAAATAAATAACTTTTAGACTAACATGAAAGATCATACAATGTATTATACAAGATAAAAAAGGACAAACTAAACAGTAACATGCTTTATATGGAGTATGCAAGAAAGAATATATAAAAACCAAGACAGAGAAACCATACGATATAATTTATGACTAACATAAGTCATTGTAAAAGAAAAAAAATTATCAATCTCATCATGTCTTTATTATGGCGCTTTTAAACTGATTTATGGCTCTGCTACTTTTGTCGTCGACAGAACAAACTGAACTTTCCATTTAATAAGTAATTTAATCTATACTTTTTTTTTAAATGTTCATTTCTATTGTAATTTTCTAAAGAATAAACTTAAGAAAAAAAAAAGTGTCCCTGCAACTGCACTCCTTTACCCTTTTCCTTTTTGATTTTGAGTTTGGTTCTGCCAAAGATTTTTTTTTTTTAATAATACAAGAATATTCTGGGCACTAACACAGCGAGAGGTCAACCTAAAACTTTTCGGCTTTTCCCCTTTACCGAGTGTTTTAATAAAGTGTATTCACAAGAAGGTGTGCTTTCATGTATATTCACAGAAACCAAATATTATGCATTTTAAAGATTCCGCATCCATGTGGCTAAAGCCCTTTTATTTTCATAGGTTTTCCATTACTCTAGCTTCTTAACACGGTCACTGACCATGGTTTCAACTTTAATTATTTTTCCCTCTGTAAATCATTAACTATTTTTGAAGCCTTAAATTCAATTATTATTTGCTATTCTTGGTGAGTTTGTATTTGGTTGAACAATAATTCACACATCGCTCACAGAACAGGCTAGCTTGAAGGTTGGTGCCAAAATCGTACGCATCGACGTACACTTGTGAAAGAAAAATAAATAAAGTGAGCTTTATTCAGAGTTGAATTTCTCCCAAATGGGGCCACACACGTAAAGGGTCAGGCACTGCACTAAAGGACCTTAAATATTCTTTTTCAGATATAAGTTTGAGAAGGAAAGGTTGGAGTTGGCAAACTGTGCTTTATGCAGAAGAAAAAAATTACAATTCTCACAAACTTTGCTCTTACTTTTAACTGCTTTTCCTTAATCCAGAATCTGAAAATAATGAATTTATGAGTCTTCTCTTTTAGATGATCTTGGTGGTAACAAAATTGAACCTTAATGATTAACAAAGGCAAAAGGTGAATGAAAGTTGAGTTATGAATGCAAGGTGTATGGGAAAATATGAGTTTATGTTTATCCTTGAACACTTCAACTGTTCCTTTTGATCATTGAAGAAACATAATTGATTGTCGAATATGACAACTGCAGGGAGAAGTCATTGGTCAAAAGTGTCGTCCTCTATGTTCTACAAACATGAGATTTTAGAGGGTGAGGCTAATACTTATTACGATTAGTTTATAAATAATTGAAGTTTGGATGGATATGCGATTAAGCAACTTGTAGTAGGGGTTGTAGCTTGTGATAGGTGGAAAAGCTATATGCTATATGTTGAATGTAATTAAGATCAAACCAGAAATTTCCAAAGTCTATTGTCGCATTTTCTTATCCTTAATATCATCATGGTAATGACCCAAAAGGTTCTTTCATGTTCTGCATAAATTAGGAACAGTAAAAACTATATCTTTTAATAAATATATGATCCACTCCTATAAGTAGTATATTCAAATTTTCAATTCATATTCGGTGATGTTGAAGTATTCTTTCCAATTCGTAATCCTGTATTGTTTATTCAAAGTTTGGTTAAAAACTTAATTGTATCTCAAGGGACACACAAACTTCACCCAATAATATTTTTTTATTGTGTTTAATTTTTTTCTTATCACCAAACATGAAACATTATATACATTCGGTATAAAAAGATGGTTAAAAATGGATTTTAAGCTTAATTCAACTCTATAAAATCAATTTGTAAGGTGAAGTTTGCACATTACTTATACGTGGGACTATAAATTAATGGGTGGTCAAGTGAGTACAAACCTCACCTTACAAGTCAGTTTTGTGGGGTTAAGTTAGACTTAAAACTCACTTCTAACATGGTATCAGAGTCATTGTTAACAAAAATAAAATCTTGTCTCTAGTCTACGTAGAACTTTCAACAAAGATATTAACTCGTAAAGTAAGTAAGAAATCATTACTATTGAGAGATAATTATATCATATTTATATAAAAGTTACATAAATGATAATCAACCAAGAGGTTTTTCAACCAAAGAAAGGCAATCGAAAGCATAACAACTCTACATTTCCATAAGCTAGAGAACCAAAACTCAAAAAAATTTCGTGCTATATGTAATTTTTTCATTCTTACCCTATATTGTACTCTTTTTAGGTAAAGATTCTACTACATTAGTTACATATATTCTACTACACTAGAAGACAAGATCCAAAAAAGTTATCCTACATATTAAATATTGAATAATTACAATGATTCAACCTATTATTCCATGCTGAAGAGGAAAACTTCAAATATGGTACAATTTTACATACTATTTTAGATTCAAATGTCACACATGATCATGCTACAGCAAAATCGTTAGGATCGTTGAAAAAATTGTAAAATTGTATGGATCATCATTTTGTCTAAATTACTTGTTTACCTTTTTGAATTAATGAATTTAATTCAAATAAAACTTAAACATAATTTAAAAGTTAATGCAATTAAAAATTCATCTTATTTTATTATGTAGTATGTTGTCGGTCACAACACCACCCCATTATAAATTAAAAGTGTTTTTACATTCCCTCTTTTATGAAGATTGTGCCACAGTGTTAAAGAGGAAAAGACACCTCACAAGTATTTAAAACACATTCGGAAATCCAAATGCAAACATGAAACTACTTAAGTTAAGCTTAATTCAACTATTCATTGTTTAATATTTAGTTAACTCCTAAGTAATCCTAAGATAACGTAATGGTGGTTCTTTAAAATTAAGGAAAGGTGCATGCTAAAAATAGGAAATTTTCGTCTTTATACTTCCAATGTGTCTCATGGAGAGGTTAAAATATATTTTAAATAGTTACAATCATCATACTATAAAAGTGACATGTGTTAGTTAGAAATGTATGATGTAACTTCTACACATATAAATTCTACCCTCATAAATTCTGTACTTATAAATATTCCAAGAGAATAAAAAAAATATTCCATAATATAAGTTTATAAAAATTGAGAATTTCTTTATATTTTTCACTTTTTTTTTTTAATCTGCCTCTTGTTAATCTTTCTCATAGTCTTTTGAAATCTTCTTATTTATTTTATTCTTTGTCATGTTTCTTTTATTAATTCCGGAAGTTCCTTTTATCTTTTTTTTGTTCATTATATTCCTCTTCATTCATATTTACATCATCTTACTAACCTATAATTGAGAATAATAAATGAATGAAGGGATCCTTCTAATAAACACTTCTTTATTCAAGATACAGGCTTCTCAAACTCTCTCCCACCTCTATTTTTTTTTTTTCATGTTTATTATATTTGTCTGATAATATTAAAACTAAGAAATTAAATAATCCTTCTCCTCTCTAATCTCAATCAGCTCTTTGTTCTTTAATTCTCACTCTGTCTCATCACTAATGTGTTATTTATAATGTATTTTAGTTTTCAATTTTTATCAATAATTTATCGATACAATTATCTTGTCCAAAACTAAATTTAATTTCATTTCCATTTTAAGAAATGAACGAGTCAATTTGAATTTTGTTTTTTAAAAAGTGTAAAACCACAGGTAATAATGAATTTCATATCTTTCTACATTAAAAAATATATAGTGTATGTAGAAGAGATTTTAAAATAAACCTTTTCTTTTACTTTTCATTTTCTTTTTTCCATTTATGTATTCTCCAATGGACTATAATACCGGTACTTTTTTTTTTTTTCTCAAACGCATATGAATGGTATCATAACAATTTTCATGTTTCTAATACACAAGTACGTATTATTGATCAATTCCTAATAGCAAATCGATCATTTTATATTGAGTTTACTGTTTTTCATACACATTTTCCTCTGCTAAATAAAGTTATATATCTATCTATCTATCTATATATATATATATATATATATATATATATATATACTACTTTGTGTATAATTATGAAAGAAAAAGTATTTTCTAAAAAAATATATTTAGTGTCACATTTTCTTATCCATAGTACAATGGGGGGCCAAAAAATCCTTTCATATATATCCTTTAACTTTTGAGACTTCCAAGTCAATGAATTTGAGAGACTTTCCAACACGGAAAAAAATAGAGACGTACCTCACTTTTTGTTCTTCTAAGTTAGAAGGCGCAAAGGAAACAAAAGAAACGAAAAGTCTTCGTAATTATGATTAACTGAACAACCATAGAGAACCTTTCTCATCAAAACGCACACAAATTACTTTTTTCCCCCCCTAAGTTTGTATAGGTCACAATTAATCTTATTACTTTTTGTTGTAGATTGGACAATTATCCCGTGACTGAAATTAGGTGGACCAAGTCACAATTCAAGTGAGATTCCTAGTAAGATAATTGCTGAGGAAAAAAATGGTTACAAGTGACATCAATTGTTCCATGTCAGAGCCAAGTGGATTAAGTCATAATCGAATAAATTGTGGCGCTTAGACTTATGTTACACTCTTAAATGAAAAGAGTTGCATTCTGACTAATAACTATAACTTTTGACCTAGTAATAAACGCTCGATCCTAATATTATTTAACAATTGAACGATTACAAAACTGATTTTGTAAGATAATGTTTAAAGTTTAATTCAACAAAAACTAACTTGAAAAATATATAGTGCAGATTGTTTTTAGTGGATTTGGAACTAACAACATGAATTATTCACAAAAAATATCCACACTCAGTTGAAAATTTAAACTAATTAATCGTTCCATTAGTTAAAAATACGTTTTTTTTTATGTAATTAATTTGTTTTTGCGTGCAAGTAGCTAGTATATAGAAAACAAAGAAAATGGTAATAAAGCAAAAGTTTAATAATTGTCTTTAGCTAAAAGCATACAGAAAAGTGCATTGCATTCAAAAGTTAAAGTAGACGAGATAATAAAAACAATGCTTAGACTGTTAAAGAATGGCCAAATAAATAATAAAGGTATAGAAGATTTCCAAAGGAATGAAAGTTTAATTAAATGATGACAAAATAATACTGCCAGTGCACAAGAGACTGCAAGAATCTTACTCACCAGAAAATAATCACAAATGTTTAGTTTTGAATTTAGTTTCTCTGTTTGTTTTTTTTTACTATTTTCCTACCATGCTTTCAAAATATTTTGATACCTATTGATTTTAAAATTTTAAAATATATTATAAAGATATTGAAAATATTAATATAGTATATTTTATATGTTTAATAAAAAAATAGTAAAAAATCTAAACTCATTAGTTTTATATATAGTTTTAATATATTTTCTCGTTTTAGTTCCTGGAGATATTTCAAATCCATAACTTCGGAAGAACATCATTTCATTAAAAGGATGTAAAATATTTAACGGATTAAGCAAAAAAGCTGAAGAAAGAAAGAAGGTTGTCTACTCATCTCACAATATTTTACATATTTTCAATCAAATGATTTTTTTTTTCTAAGGATGTTAAAAAGGATGTTAAGACTGTGATTAAATATAATTTTAATATTTATTTATATAAATACACATATACAAATAAAATTTTAAATTTAAATAAATAAATAAATAAATAAAAAAGTGGTGAATAAACCCACCAACCTGTCTTCTGGCACAACACATTACAACAGGTCGGATTCTCACTCCTAATTTCTTCTTATCTCTCAAATGAAAAATAAAAAAATACAATAAAAATAGTTTCGCATTACTTTTTCGCAAAACCTAGTTTAATATTACTTCCAATTTAATGAATATATATTATCAGCAAAATATTTTGTATTGCACGACTTCTATTGTGGTTATTATCACAATAATTAAACTTGTTTTTTCACGCAGTCAAAATAGTTAACATTTTTACATATAATAGTTTAGTTAGGTTATGGTGTTAAAAAGTTGACAACATTAATATATATTGTTTTTAGTTTTATTTTACTTTATTCATTATTTTCTTGATCTTACATAGAACAGCAATATGAATATACTATTTGGGTTTGATAGTTTGATGATGCTTTCTTGCCATATGAAAAAGTTGATCCAAGTATGACCAATCTTAATAAAAATTAATTTATTTTTTTTGCCAAAAATATATTTGGCCCACTTCTTTTCTTCTTTAAAAAGACTAATTTCTAAGAGAAAAATATTTTTTTAACTCAATCTGTTTTTTAGTGAGTTCACCCTTTAAAAAATAAAAACAATAGTAACCGCAATTTGCTGAAAGAAAAAAAAATTGCATAATGTGGGCATGATAAAAAAAACGATACTCACGTAACAACGGCGAAGATAATAAGTTTTCTGGTCCGGTGGAGAACGATCTGGGCTGATCCATTTACAAGATAAAAATAAGAGAATTTCTTCTTGCACCTTCACATTTTTTTTATTGTACTTCCATAAAGGTAAAAAGTTAAATTTATCTTTATCTTATTCTTTTATCTTTTTTCACATTAGGAATTGTGCAATTTGTAACATAATTTACATTTTTATTAGTTTCCAAATTTTCATTACGAATCATGTAATTTGAAATATAAATTTATATTAGGAATTTTGCAATCCAGAATTTATATAAATTACTCAATTCGGGATATAATTACAACAGGAACAGGAGTATAATTGAAATTTTAAAAGTATACGGGGTGTAGGAGGAAAATATAGGGGTGCGGGAAGAAATTCCCTTCTAGGAAGCCCATCATAATAAGTCACTTAAGCATAAAAGCACCACTAGTTAGCACAAATTTGACATTACCTTTGTGAGTCACAGTCCAACTCGAACACGCAACCAAAGCGGAAGCCCACACCTCCCTTCCTCTCTCTCTCTCTCTATATATATCTCAAACCTCGCTTCACTCTGTCCACAACTACCTCCTTCAAGAACTCAAACCTCGAACCCTAAGCTTTCTCTCGGGTTCAGTTTTTATTTCTCTTTGTTCCGCGAAACCCTAGGGTCATTTTTTAGATCTATCTCCATCTCTCCTTTCCGATCCAAACTTTTGTTCGTAATTCGTATTCGATTAGCGATTAAGGATGGTTTCCGACGCTAGCAAGAAGAAGGCTGCACAGAAGAAGGCCGCCGCCGCCGCTAAAAGAGGTGGAAAGGCCGCCGCCGCTGCCGTCGTCGCTGCTGCATCTTCCAAAGCTGCCGATAAGGCCGCCAACGGAATCGCCGATATGCATATATCGGATCGGACCTGTACCGGAGTTCTCTGTTCACATCCTCTTTCCAGAGATATTCGAGTGAGTAACACTAACCGTGACTGCTGTGATTACATAGTTATACATGAATCTCTTTGTTGTAGGGAATTCTCTCGTAATATAGAATCGTTTTTGTAAAATTGATGAAAAAACTAATAACACAAATTTATTTTAGTTATATCATCTATCAGACAGATATTTATGTTATGCTAGGTTTTTTTCTGAACTCTATTCCTAATGTTTGATGATACTCTACCAGGCAGCAAAATGTTTAGCAATTTAGCGCTTAGATTTTTTCGTTTACACTTTTAATAAGAAGTTCTGCCTTGGTTTCTGAAAAGCACAAAAATCTGCGAAGAGCTTTCATTAAATATATATATTCGATTTAGTCTATACGTTTTTTAGAGCAAAGTTTACAGAAGACCTAACATTATTGACGCACTTGTTGCCTGCATCCTTATAGCGGTCATAATCTATCTTGATAATGTGTAAGTTTTCTAGAATGTGGTAGACATTCCCGGTTTAGTGAGTCTTACTTGTAGCTTATTGTTGCTAGCGTGCGTGCACGTATTTGAGCGCCTAGCTGGGCAGTTGGGTCTGTAGCTTGGCTATTCTACCATGTTGCCATGGTTCTCCTTTGTGAATGTAACCAAATACTCACCCATTACAAACCCTTCTGAGGTAGGTAATGTTGTGCAGCAAATGGACATTTCTACCATATTAATTATAACTTTGTTAATGCTGATAATGATTAATGTTTTGTATTGATGGGATTGGTCATGTTTTCTTAAATTGCAGATAGAGTCTTTATCTGTTACATTCCATGGACATGATCTCATTGTTGATTCTGAACTGGAGCTTAATTATGGAAGGTTTGTTATCCTTACCCTTACTTGTCCACATGTGATGCGTTGCATATATTCGTCACTTCAATTTTTACCATTGATTGTGATTGCTTTGGATTTCTTTCAGGCGTTATGGTTTACTTGGATTAAATGGTTGTGGAAAATCTACACTGCTTACAGCCATTGGTCAGCGGGAACTTCCAATTCCTGAACATATGGATATCTATCACCTTACCCGGGAGATTGAAGCCTCTGACATGTCTGCATTGGAAGCTGTCATAAGCTGTGATGAGGAAAGGTTGAAATTGGAGAAAGAAGCTGAAATTTTGGCTGCACAGGTTTGTTGAAGTAATTATTTTTCTAGATTCTGTGCCTTTTTGTTTTTTAATTTTGTAGGCTTTCTAACTTGTTTGAGAAATCATGGTTCTAGGATGATGGAGGTGGTGAGTCCCTGGAACGTGTTTATGAGCGATTGGATGCCTTAGACGCAGCAACTGCAGAAAAACGTGCTGCGGAAATCTTATATGGTCTTGGCTTTGACAAGCAAATGCAGGCAAAAAAGACACGTGATTTTTCTGGTGGTTGGAGAATGAGAATTGCATTAGCTCGAGCTCTATTTATGAACCCAACCATTCTTCTACTCGATGAACCAACCAATCACCTTGGTATACTCTCTACCTTGGCAATTGTCCATCTTAGGCCTTTTTGGCATATTCAGTTATTTGATTTAGTTATATTGAATTTGGTGTATGCATTTTGTTCCACGCTTATTGTTGTTATTATTGCTGCCTCTTTTGGAATTTTCTACCAGCTTGTTCTTAAAATTTTTTAAATCTGTTTGCAGATTTGGAAGCTTGTGTGTGGCTGGAGGAGAGTTTGAAGAAGTTTGAACGTATTCTTGTTGTGATTTCACACTCTCAGGACTTTCTTAATGGTGTCTGCACAAATATTATCCACATGCAAAGCAAAAAACTGAAGCTCTATACTGGTAACTATGATCAATATGTTCAGACTCGTTCTGAGCTAGAAGAGAACCAGATGAAACAGTATAAGTGGGAGCAGGAGCAGATTGCCTCAATGAAGGAATATATTGCTCGATTTGGTCATGGTTCTGCAAAACTTGCTCGCCAGGCACAGAGTAAGGAGAAAACATTGGCAAAAATGGAACGTGGTGGACTTGCAGAAAAGGTGGTTAGGGACAAGGTTTTGGTTTTCCGTTTTACTGATGTTGGAAAACTTCCCCCTCCTGTTCTCCAGTTTGTTGAGGTGTCGTTTGGTTACACTCCTGATAACCTTATATACAAGAACATTGACTTTGGGGTTGATTTAGATTCTAGGGTCGCACTGGTTGGACCCAATGGGGCTGGGAAGAGTACACTACTGAAGCTAATGACAGGTGATTTGATGCCTTCTGATGGCATGGTTCGGCGTCATAATCATCTTCGGATTGCTCAATATCACCAGCATTTGGCTGAAAAGCTAGACTTGGATATGTCAGCTCTACAGTTTATGATTAAAGAATATCCTGGAAACGAGGAAGAGAAGATGAGGGCAGCGATAGGGAAGTTTGGTCTATCAGGTAAAGCCCAGGTGATGCCAATGAAGAACTTGTCGGATGGGCAGAGGAGTCGGGTGATATTTGCTTGGTTAGCTTGGAGGCAGCCACAAATGCTTCTTTTGGATGAACCAACTAATCATTTGGATATTGAGACAATTGATTCTTTGGCTGAGGCATTGAATGAATGGGACGGTGGCTTGGTGCTTGTCAGCCATGATTTCAGGCTCATAAATCAGGTGGCCCATGAGATATGGGTATGTGCTAATCAAAGTGTGACTAGATGGGAGGGTGGCATCATGGAATTCAAGGCGCATTTAAAGGCCAAGGCGGGTTTATCTGACTAAAGAAGGTAAGGTAGTGGGGATTTTTCATTGCCCGAGTATTTCTCACTCGTTGTTCATGAGTGGGTGGTACCGTTTGAGTTGGATTTCCCTCAACTTGGACGATTTCCATTGGCATAATCGGTATATGGTATAGAAAGTGGTTATGATTTTTCTTCTAGCCGAGATGCCGAGGTTTGGACTGGTAATATTTTTTTTTTCTTATCTACTATTACTATTTGTTGTGCTTATCATTTATTTGCTTGGTTGTTAACCAGCATGGATAAATGGGATATCACCTTGAGGTAGACAGTCCCTATCTGAATATCTACGATTAAGAGGCTTATTCTAGAAATGAACTATTTGTACCCAGAGTGTTATATTTTTGGTATTATAATTACTGTTAGTTCACTATTTCACTTTTTTCCCTGCTAGCTTTTCATGAAGATTCCATCCTTACCATCTTTTAATTTAATTTGAGATATGAGAAAATTTAAGAATTAAATTGCTATGTTTTTATAATTTTGAATTTTAAAACAGGTAGATGTAAATATCTCTTCTGTTTAATTTTTTTCGATGCTACAGGAGAGTAAAAGATAGATAACGATGAATTTAATATTCTTTCTTTTTACTTGATTCTTAAGTTTATATAAATGTGAAATTCTATGAAACAATTTTCGCTCCTGCTTTTCCAACGGAGCTTTCGAATCTTAACAGTACTATAGTACTAAGATTAGTTATTGTTATTTATTATTTATTATTTACAACAATGAGATTCTCCTGATTTCTATTTTTTTTAATTACACTTTAAAGTTCTTGAATCTTTCTATTATTTATTTAACAGTAAGGGAAAGTTTAATTAGTGGGGGGAAAGATATAACAGGGTCATTATTTCTTTGTAATATGACTCGTTTATTATTATTTTTTTATGAGTATAATATAAACATAATTTATATTATTTTTAATGTGATTTTTAAGTTTTAAACTACACATAATACGTGTAATTAAATGAATGTTAAATGTTTTTTCTATAAAATAAAACAGCATAATAAGAAAATGTGGACACTGCTTTTTTAATTCAATGAAACATAACATGTTATACAAGATATGAGAAACACTCCTCCGCTGTACCTCCTGAATAAAATCTGGGAGAGAACACTATCTCCTCTTTTTAACCTTTTTAAAAATGTTATTAAATAATTCTCTAACTCTTTCTTTTGAAGAGAGGATTTTATAATAGTCAACAGTCAACGTTTAGTAAGTATTCTGTGTACTCATAAGACTTTATTTATGTTCTTGATGATTTTTAAATTTCTAAAAGTTCATATTTTACGATTTTTTTTTTGTAAATTTATTATAAAATTATATATGAATCTCTTTTTGTTATTTTTTTTAAATCTTAATTGAATGATATTATTACTATAAATAGTTATTTTTTATCAAATTATAAAATTTTTAATTGTTTTTTAAATTTGTTATTTGTGCAAATTTAACAAATTAAATATGATAGTGCCTAGAAATTACTATAAAGATATTTTTTTTTTAGAAATAAAAAACATTTTTACATTGATATCTTTAATCAGGATTATAAAGAAAATTCTTTGGTGATAAAGAACAAAGTCTTCGGCATATACAAAATTCTCACTTTTTTCGCAAAAAGCTAAGTCAAAGTGATGCCTAAAAAATTCTCACTTTTTTCGCAAAAAGCTTAGTCAAAGTGATGCCTAAAACTTTTCATTTCTTTGAAGCTTAAATCTTAATAAGGTTTGCGCTAAAAGTTAAATATGTTTTTTTCTTTAGTAAATTTTAGAATTAGTCTATTTTAAATTTTGGACTAATTTATTTCTTTATTTTTTAAAATACGTAGATTTAATTTTTTTAATTTAATTTTATTAAGTTTATTTAATATTTTGTACGCATTTCATATTTCAGTTATTTATATTGTTTGACATATTTTTGTTTTAATGCTAATTTTAAAATTCATCAAAAGTTAACGGATTAAAAATATATTTAATTCAAAGATATACTTTATTCTTATGATAATTTTCATATAAAAATATCTGAAAGTGTTTATGTGAGCTAAAAAAGAAAATAAAAATTCTTGATTAATTTTTTATACATGAGTAATAATAAACTTATGAAAGTTTAGTTTGAATCTTAATTTCTATATTTGAGAGTCTGAATACAGCTCTTTACTTGGATGAAAAGTAAATCATATATAAAAGCCTTGATATGTTATTATTTCTTTTGAATTTTTTTTTTTATATATGTTCTTGAAAATCTGAGAAATATCTTTTAGAATGTATTTTTCAATATTTAAAAGTTTTAAATCAATTTCATAATCTCGCAAGAGAAAAGATGATACTTGATCAACAGAATTAATTAATTCATAGAAAACAGTTTTCGATTCTTTTTAAAAACTAAAAAAATTCAATTCACCCTGTCTTCAACCTATTTTTTCCTTCTAATATCAATGAACTAAACCCCTTCTTCTAGATACTTTAAATTAAAAAGATCTTGCTTGAATACAGTAGAATTATTATGTTTAATATTTAAACTATTTAATTCACCTTTAAATTTTAATATCTGAACTTAACACTACAGATTACATTGAAACAATCTCTCACATTAATATATATATATATATATATATTATAATAAATAAATTTTATATAAAAAAAATATCTTAAATATATATATATATATATATATATATATATATATATATATATATATATATATATATATATATATATAAGCATTCAACACCAATCTCATTGTTATATATGCAGAAAACATGTAAATGTCCAGTTTATACTGTCATGTAATTAGTAAGCATAATAATAATGGGAGACTACTAACATTTTCTGCTATCTGCTATGTGCTACGATCATTTTTTCCTCTTTTTCTAATGACTACTAAATAAGTAAAAGCTCTGGTAGTAGTATAGGCTCAAAATATCAGTAAATAGCTTTTGTAGCTTTTAGTTTTTTTTTTCTTTTACTCAGACAAATTTACCTATGTATCACAAAACTGAATAAGTAAAAAAAAATATTACTAGTGATGATTAATTACGACTTCACTTCAATAATGTGAAGTATGACGTATTTATGACCAGTAATATTTTTTTACTTGTACATTTTCATAATATCTGTACAAATTTATCTCAGATATATAAAAAACCAGCTTTTAGCCATGGTTTTTTGCAGGAGTTTTCCCTAGCAGCATCAGAATCTCTCTTTCTTTCCATTACTGATTCAACAGCATCTCAAGTTCACTAGGTCTGCAAGGTATGGTTAGTGCACCATGTTGATCAAACCCATATTCTTCTGCTGCTTCCTCCAACAGCTTCAAGAATGTTGAGTTCTTCAAAAAGCTCAATGGAACCACCAATCTCTTTGCCTCCTCATTATCCTTTGCAATCACAACAAAATGTCCTTCTTTCACATCTCCTACTTCTTCATAATCTCTTCCACAGGAACCAGATTTATGTCTCCGCAACAAGACACTCTTTTGAAGCTTTTCCAACACACCCTTCAACTTCAAAATACCACCCACAACCCTTATTTTTCTGCTGCTGCTGGTTCTTACTCCGAATCCCTCCATTTTATGTACTACTGTTAGATTATTGCTTCTTAGGTAACTCACTGAACGTATATATTTATATGTGTAGTGGTGGATGAAGAAGCTGAGAAAAGAAAAGACTTATTGGAGGGTAGATACATCACCATGTTGAACAACAACACTGAGACCAAACACGAAAAAGAGATATGGTACAAGTTAGTGGTTGAAAATTGTACATGCATGAGACTAGTAGTGCATGCATGTGCAGGTCCTGCTTTGTCGAGCTTTTATTTACTAAGAAACGTCTTTGGTTGTGTATGTCATGTCTTGTCATGTATCTGCCTGCACTTCCTAATTATTGATTAGCGAATTCTTAATTAACTCTGTCAAGGACTTTCTTTTTCCATTTATGTCATTCCTTATGGAACAGGTTGGAGTAGGAATTAATATCCATGGTGCAGGTACAGATCTTTTATAGTTTCTTGTTTATAATTTGTTTTTAAACACGTTTTAGAATTTATTATAGCTACTGTTTTCTTGCTTATTTTTGTTTATAATTTATTTTCAAATAATTTGTTTTCAAATAAGAGTGGCATAAGGATCTGTATCACTCTTTTTTATGTACTTATTAGGCCATGGAAAAGAGATGTATTATAATGGACTGAAAATGAAAATTTTGACCCGCAATAGTCAGGTTGATGGATTAACAGCTGGTTTGCTAATTTCTTTTATTTTTAAATTCTTTTATATGTTAAAAATGTAGTTAATTATGTAAATATTTTTTAATTATATTTAGTCATATACATATCTTTAACATTTTAATTAATTATTAATATTTTTGAATAAATTCAAATAATAATTACATTTAAATATTAAATTATTTTGTTATAATTAATAACTTTAATTTACTTTGTAAGGGCAATACTATGAGAACTAATATGGTATGTTATAATTCGTTCTAATTCATTTTTGATTGACATGAGAGATTGAAAATAATTTAAAATGTATCGATCGATTAAAAATCCCAATCTAATCTAGTAGTGTAGTCCACCTTATATTTTTATACAAATTTTAGGGAAATATACTATCCTGTTTATATATTTTTCTAAAAATGTTTAGGATCATATTTTTATATATTTGATGATGATTTTATTATAGAGATTATGATTATACCGTATTGTACTGTATTATATAAACACAACATCTGCAATACAAAAGTACTGCAATATTTGTCCATTTTATCTTTCTTGGTATCAGAGGTTTTAAGCTTGAAGGCTCTCGATCCAATCATGTCTTCTGCAACAAACACAAATAAAAAAAATGACCTACTCACAACTGTTTCTGTCAGGTTGGACAAAGATAACTATCTCCTATGGAAGTCACTAGTTCTTCCATTGATAAGAGGTTGTAAACTTGATTGCTACATACTAGGAATAAAAGAATGCCTAGAACCGTTTGTCACTGCAAGTGGCAAAACTCATAAAACCAATCCTGATTATGAAGAGTGGATTGCACAAGATCAAGCTCTCCTAGGTGGCTAAGAAATTCAATGACCATTGATATTACAACACAATTGCTGCATTGTGAAACCTCTAAGGAACTTTGGGATGAAGCCCAAAGCTTAGCAGGTGCATACACAAAATCAAGGACAATCTACCTCAAGTCAGAATTTCACAACACTCGCAAAGGAGAAATGAAGATGGATCCATATCTTCTAAAAATGATGAACTTTGCTCATAAATTAAAGATGGCAGGATCACTAATCTCCAACTCAGATTTGATGATTCAAACGCTGAATGGACTGGATGCTGATTACAATCCGGTGGTGGTCAAATTATATGATCAAATCAACCTTAGTTGGGTTGATCTACAAGCCCAACTATTGGCTTTTGAAAGCAGAATAAACCAACTGAATAATTTCAATAATCTTTCAATGAATACTTCAACAAACTTTGCAACCAAAATTGATTTCAGAAGCAACAAATTAGGGACACAAGGTAATTGGAGGGGCTCTAACTTTAGAGGAGGTAGAGGAAGAGGTAGATCTAAACCAATATGTTAGGTATATATATAACAAGATCAGACACATAGCAGTGAATTTTTTTTATCGTTATGATAAGTTATACACATGTTTAAATCATAATGCTGAAAATAACAAGAGAGAAAATCACAATGCTTTCATAGCCTCCCCCTACCACAGTCAGGGCTATGAATGATACTTTGATAGTGGAACTAGCAATCATGTGACCCATCAAAATGAGAAACTTCAAGATCTTAATGATAACAATGATATAACTTATTCTCTCTTAGTTGGAAATGGTGAAAGATTGAAAATATTGGCCTCAAACACAACTAAATTGAATAACATCAACTTGCATAATTTTCTATATGTTCTAGAAATAACAAAATTTGTTGAGTGTATCTAAGCTAACTGCACACAATAATGCCCTTGTTGAATTTGATGCAAACTACTGTTATATGAAGGACAAATTGACAGGGAAAATACTACTAAGAGGGGAACTTAGAGATGAATTATACCAACTTTCAAATGTCAACTCTCGAGTCAATAAAGATCCATGTGTCTACATGTCACTGATAATGTCCATTTTTACCTCTTTTTGTGTGTTTATTACCATGAATAAATCAACTCTTTCCTAGCTTTTATCTTGTTATATCCTTAAATTTAGTGTGTTTTGTATTGTTTTGTGTTTTAGTTATTTTATGCTTGTTTTGTCTCTAATATCTCTTTTAAGTGTGTTAAATAAGTTAATAGGAAGCATTTGTAGTGGAAGAAAACAAGCAAGAACTCAAGGGAGTATGATTGAACAAGAAAATATTGATTTTGAAGCAAATACCCATGTTGGGCGCCACTGGAATCACGCTCAATGCTTCAAATACATAATGCTGTCAAACTGCCTAAGGTTGAGCGATGGCGAACTGGGGCTGAGCGCCACAAGGCTGAGTGATGGAAAGTGGGGTTGAGCGCCATTCAGTTCGCAAAATCTGGCGCTGAGCGCTTCAGAGACAAGGCTGAGCGATGGCTCGCTGACATGTCAAAAAATGGGTTTTTAATCTTGTTTCTCACAAGGGTTTGGACCATTCCTCATTTTGCACAATAGAGAAACACTTTTGGGTGTTTGGAGAACCTCTTGGAGGTTGCTAGGGGTGTTGGGAAGCTCTCCCACTTCTCCTTGGGTCTTCTCCTCCATTCATGGTGGTTTTCCCTCCTTTTGGGGTTGGAGAGAAAGATGGGTTACGAATTGGAGGTGTTAATGCGAAGGGGAGGCACAATTGGAGCATGGAACAACTGCTAAGAACCTTGGGAGAGGGCTTGCATCTTCTCTTTGGTTTCCATCTCTTCCCTATCTCTCTAATTTATAAAACCTAGGTTCTCCAGCATGGAGAGCTTAACCTATTTGTTAAGTTTAGATGTAATGAACTAAATTCTTGTGTATTTTGTGATGTTAATCCATATATTTTTCCATTTCTATGTTAGCATTTGATTTCCATGTTTAATGCTTGCTTTGGTTTGGTCACTCATGCATGATTTATGGTTCTTGAGGTGTTGGAAATGTCTTTTGAACCTAGAACTGAAATTGAATGCCTAATGGAGCTTGTATCTAGGGATAAAACATGATTCATTAGTAGTCTTAAGACTCTTGAACTTAATGTATGATTTCACTTGTTGAGGATTCAAGGAATTAGAACTTGATGAGTTATCATAGACTTAAAGTCGCTAGGAATAAGATTTGAGTATTCTTATGAGTTGATTTTGACATGAAATTGGAATTGAGATGTTTGTGAATGCATGAGAATAAAGTGAATGAAATATAATCTTGACAATTGTATATAATCTATGTTAAATTTCTGTTGCACACCAACTGTTTGATAAAATACCAAAAAGAGTTTCTTTGCGTTTTTGTGAGCTTTGTTGTCTATTTGAGTTGTGAATTATGAGAGTTGTCATGTGTTGCACAAGTCCATGTGGAGAGAACGATATTTATTACTTGCTACATGCGATCGGTGCACTTGTCGTTTTTCACCTAACAGTCGCTAAAGCAGAATTGACATAGAAAGCTTGCACACCCCAACAATGAAGTCTTAGAAAAGGTGTTGAAGAATTGCAATGTCAAGACATGATCACGTGATCAATTTTTCATTTTTGTGAAACTTGTCAATTTGGAAAACTTCACTTGTTACCATTTAAATCTTCTTCCTCTCATCTAAGGAAGCTTTAAAATTGATTCACAGTGATGTATGGGGACCTGTCCTAATTTTATCTCCCTCTAATTTTAAGTACTATGTTCTTTTCATTGATGATTACAGAGGTTCACTTGGATTTTACCTTTAAAACAAGAATAAAAAAACAATACATGCTTTCACTCAATTCAAAAGTCTGGTTGAAAACCAATTTAACAAGAAGATAAAAGATCTTCAATGTGACGGTATAGGTGAGTTTAAACTTGACCAGAAAATAGCTATTGAATTAGGAATTCAATTTAGAATGTCTTACCCGTATACCTCTCAACAAAATGGTAGAACTAAAAGGAAACACAAACATGTGACTGAACTAGGGCTCACACTTTTGGCACAGGCAAAAATGCCTTTACACTATTGGTGGGAAGTTTTTTCTACTTCAGTTTATCTCATCAACAGATTGCCTTCATCAGTTAACCCAAATGAAAGTCCTTTTTCATTGTTATTTGGAAAGAGACCTGACTATGATGCTCTAAAGCCATTTGGTTGTGCCTACTATCCTTGCCTTAAACCATACAATCAACACAAACTTCAATTCCACAGTACACAATATGTATTCTTCGGATACAACAAATCTCACAAGGGTTATAAGTGTCTAAACTTTCATGACAAAATTTTCATCTCAAGACATGTGGTCTTTAATGAGAATCACTTTCCTTTCCATGATGACTTTCTTGACACAAGAAATTCATTAAAAACACTAACTGGAACAATCGCTATTGTTCTTCCTTCTTATCCTGCAGGTACCACTACAAGCCACACAATTAAATCAACTCACAGGGAGGTGAATCATCAAGAAGGTGACTTAGTTTCCAATGAAGAGCAACCAACTCTCGATGCCTTAATTGTCAATGATGATCAACCAACGTTAAATGGTATCTCTATTTATGAAGATAAGGCAACTTCACATGTAAATGACACACCAAAAGAAAATAAACAACAAACTCAGTAGGACAACACACACTAGATGCAAACCAAAAGCAGGACAAGGATCTACAAGCCAAAAATGACCTATATAGGGTTTTCAGAAACACACACAGAAGACAAGGAACCAGAAAATGTTAATGAAGCTCTACTCAGTCCAAAATGGAAAGCAGTCATGGATGCAAAATTGAAAGCTCTAGCACCTAATCATACTTGGACTTTGGTACCATTTTAGGGGCAAAATAACATCATAGACTCCAAGTGGGTCTTTAAAACTAAATACAAGGCGAATGACTCAATTGAGCGAAGGAAATCAAGATTGGTTGCCAAAGGTTTTCAACAAACTGTGGGGCTTGACTATGATGAAACCTTTAATCTAGTGGTCAAGTCTAGTACAGTAAGAATTGTCCTATCCATTGCAGTACATTTAAATTGGGAGGTTAGGCAATTAAACATAAATAATGCATTATTGAATGACAATCTCAAAGAAAATGTGTTCATGCATCAACCTGAAGGATATATAGATTCAACCAAGCCTGGCCACATATGCAAATTAAACAAGGCAATTTACGGACTGAAGCAAGCCCCAAGGGCTTGGTATGACAAGTTGAGAGACATTTTATTAAGATGGGGCTTTCAAAACACCAAGAGTGATTCGTCACTATTTGTTCTTAGAGAAAATGATCATATCATACTCCTTCTCATATATGTTGATGACAGGGAGCAACAATAAGTCTTTAGAGACTTTCATTACTCAATTAAACATTATTTTCTCTCTCTCAAAGACCTTGACCTTCTACACTACTTCTTGGGAATTGAAGTACACAAAGATGCTGGTGGAATGTACCTTAAACAAACAAAGTACATTAGAGATCTACTCAAGAAGTTTAATATGGAAAAAGCTTCATCTTGTCCTACACCAATGGTAACAGGGAAATTATTCACTACTAAAGAAGACCTTATTGCTAACCCTACACTAATAGACAAGCTATAAGTGCATTACAATATCTGACCAACACTCGACCATACATAACATTTTCTATCAACAAACTCAGCCAATATATGAGTTCCCCAACAATAGATCACTGGTAAGGAATAAAAATAATATTGAGATTAGGCCACTATCATAGATGATAGGAAATCCATAGCATGGCAATGTGTTTTCCTTGGAGAGACATTGATCTCGTGGGCCTCAAGAAAACAAAAAGTGGTGTCATGGTCAAGTACAGAGTCAGAGCTTTAGCTGACCCAACAGCAAAAGTAACTTGGATCATATCACTTCTAGATGAGCTAAAATTCCTTATGTCTAGAAAGTTGGTTTTGTGGTGTGATAACTTGAGTGCTAAGTCACTGACACTAATCCAGTGATGCATGCTCGGTCTAAACATATTGAGATAAATGTTCACTACATTTGTGATCAAGTGTTCAGAATCAAGTCACACTAGCATATGTACCCACAACAGATCAAATTGTAGATTGTTTAACCAAACCTCTCACACACACAAGATTCAACATTTTGAGAGACAAACTTTGGATGACTGAGTCACCTCAGTTTGAGAGAGAGAGTTAGAGAAAATTACGATTCTAATTATTAGAATCAATATCAGAGATATTATGTCAATAATATTATCCTACTATCCCTAATATTATGTCCGTGTATTATTTATCATGTGTGCAACCATCATTATCAATTATTTCATATATTGTTTATTGTATTCAATGATAACTTTATTATAAAGATTATGATTGTACTGTATTATATAAACACAACATCTACAATATAAACATATTACAATATTTCTCCATTTTATCTTTCTATAATGATTAACAACAATTATATAATTATATTTGAGATTGAAATATTGATGTATGTGGTCATATATATATATATATATATATATATATATATATATATATATATATATATATGATATAAGTGATAGATGTGATAAAAAAAAGAGAAAGGTGGATAAAAATAATAGGTATTAGTTATGTGTTAAGAAAATGTGACGAAAATTCAACTAAACAATAAAAATAAACAATGCACAAAATAAACATTAAGTTTAAATAGTATAAAACTAAATATGAGTAACAAATGTGTTTCAGGTTTTTAAATTTTTAATATATTTTAACAATGATTATTTAATTTAATCTTCTGCCTTTTTAATACATAATGAATTCATTAGTGTCTTGGGTCTTGTAGAGAGGAGTGAGAGTTACATATCATAACAATATAAGAATCATTAGGGAGATGTCTGTTTAAAGATATTTTCATGAATTATTTCCAGAAGTGTTATAAGGAGTAATAAAATTGTAGAAAAAGTTTAAAAATGTTTTTATTATGTTTTAACATTTAAAGAAATATGTTTAACCAAAACAATAAGCAATTGTTTACATGAAAACTATAAATAGATTAAAATAAATTGATTAGGTAAAATGTATTTTGAGATCCTATAAAAATTCTAAATTGTTAAATATGTTCCTTTTCTTTTGTATTATTTTGGTGCCGTTTGAAATCTACTAAGTCATCCCTACTTAAAATTTTGACACCTATATATATTTTTGGTTGTTTGGTCATTTTGTATTCAAATACTATTCAATTTACTAAAACATCCTTTCTACTTTTTTAAATATACAAAAATGTCACTAATAAATACTTTTACTACTATCTATTATCTACGAAAATGTCACTCTCAGTATTTACAAAAATATTACGATATCAATTACTTGTTATTTTTTATTTATTGTGTTGTTTATTTATCTTTAAATCTTTGAAATTAATACTTTTTTAAATATACAAAAATATCACTCTCAATATTTACGAAAATGCCACTATAGTCTCAATTACTTGTAATTTTTTATTTATTGTGTTGTTTATTTATCTTTAAATCTTTAAACTTAAAAAGTAGTTACTAATATTTGGTAAATTAATAGATCTGGAAAATATATTTTTATAATAATAATTATATTACATTTATAATTATTATTATTATATTACTAGCATAAACACAGGCGCGAAGGCTTCGCGTCTGTGTGTATGCATTTTTTTAAATATGCGTGATATTATATTAGTAGGTGATAATATTGTAATATTATTAAGTTGTTATATAAACTAAAATTATATTTATTAAAAATAAAGTGAAATATATAAGAACAAATGAAAGAATAGCCATTGATAAATAAAGAAGAAGAGAAAAAACAGAGATAGCCGAATTTATAAAAAACTTCTAAAAATAACGGTCAATTTTAAAAAAATTAATAAATTATTATATTTAAAGGGTAAAATTGGCATTTTGAAATGTGGACGCAAAGAGGGGAATTCCCTTTATATATTGTTATAGATTATAATGGTATTATTATTATTATCATTACAAGATATTATTATAATGATATTATTATTATTATTATTACTATTGTTATTAGTATTTTTATCACTACGTGATATTATTATTATTATTATTATTATTATTATTATAGTTAGACACATATTTTGTTTTTGTTTAATATCAGAGCATATCTCAACCACTTATACTTTTTATTTGTTTTGTTGTTGATAATCAAAATCAAAGTAATTATTTAAATTTAAAAATTAAGTACTAAAATTAGCAAAATTATAAAACTTAAAAGTAACTTTTTTATATGAATAATTATTTCAATTTAAAAAATAATAGTTAAGAGGATAAATTTATAAAAAAAAAGGACACTAAAAATATGTATTGTTTTTTATATATAGTTATAAATTATTACTGTTAATATTAACTTTTACATTAAAACTTTTAGTATAAACATTTTTATTATTATTATCATTAGTTTATAATTAATATCATTAGTATAAACATTAGTTTATCATTATTATTATTATTATTATTATTATTATTATTATTATTGATAATGTTATTATTATAAATATTTTTTAATTATAAAAAATATTATTGTACTAAATAATTGTATTAAATAAATTTTTAATTTTTAAAAAAATTATAATTTATAATAATTAATAATATTATTATTAATATTTTTAGTAGTTAATTATATAATTTTTAAATTTATTTAGATAAATATAATAATTATTATATTATTATTTTATAAAAAAGAAAAGAAAAAAAAACCGTGCATACGCACGATTACATACTAATTTATACATAATTTTAGGTTTATCTAAAATTTATAACATGAATAATACTAACAATAAATGGAAAAGTTACATTAAAACAAAATAGCATAGGGTTAATTATTAGTATAATCAAACTAAGTTTTAACGTAAAATTTTAGATGTTATTCATATAAACTTTCTGTTGATTATTTTTGTTGACAAATATCTAAACATATGTTTACATTCTAGAAGGACAAAATAATACAAATACTCTTAAAGTATATTTATAATTTTAAGAAAACACAAAATCACATCTATCGACGTTCTTATACGAATTATCATAAAAAAAAAATTGATGACGTAGCAATTATTCGAGAGTAAAATAATATAAGAATCAATTTATTTGAAACTTGACATTACTGTAAAAGTAAACTTTCAAAACGTTACTACGTTATTTGAAACTTGACATTACTGTAAAAGTAAACTTTCAAAACGTTACTACGTCATATAATGACGGTTAAAAATGTAACTTCTTCAAATGAAATGTGGTGACATTTTAGTTATTTAAGAAAAATTTTGAACAACGGTCGATACCTCAACAAACATTGTCAAAATTAGTGTATTTTAAAAACAATGATACTTATTTTACACAACCGTCGTTAAAAGTGATTTAGATGAGAGATGACATTTTCCTGTTGCAACCGTTGTCAAAAAATTGGTGCATCTTGTTATATTTTCATTTTCGCTTCCCCTACTCACACATTATTTTTTTCTCTCTCATTATCATTCTCATTAGCATGTTACATCGTTGTCTACCCTCCTCAATACTCACATTGTTGTTGTCACTCAGTGCACTGTCGTCGTTTGTGTTGTCGATGTGTTGGCCGTTGCTCATGTTGTCATCGATTCGTGCCGCCATTGCTATGCATTCTAATCATGATGCTGCTTGTTCACACACCTTGCTGTCACTGTCATTCTTACCTCATTACCACCCACTACAAGAAAAATATGAAATAGTGACCAAACCGAAATTTCGGTCACTATATGACTAAAATTGGTCATTGATCAAAATAGTAACTGATATAGTAACTAACTAATTCGATCACTATTTCCTTAGTGACTAATGCATAATGCTTGAATTAGTGACTGAGTGAGTGATTGATTCAATAACTAGTTTAGTAATCAAAATTTATTACTAATTTTGATTTAGTCAAATAATTTAACTCTAATTTAGATACCACCTTTTTAGTAACTAATAATATTATTCTTTAATTTTAATGGCTTTCTTAAAAATAAGATGCTTAGTATTATATAGTATAAAATTTAGCTCTAATTTAGATAGCACTTTTTTAGTAACTAATAATATTATTCTTTAATTTTAACTGTTTTCGGACAAATAAGATGCTTAATATTACATAATATAAAATTAATCAATGAAAACTTTAACATATACGTACTTATAGAGTATAAATAAACACTAAAAGTTAAATAAACTTTAAAATCATAAGAATATGTAAACTAGTTATTTAGACAGGTATAAATTATCCTTCAAACATAAAATGTATTGATAATATAATTTCAATGTTGCCTTTAAGAAGAATACATTTTGAATTTGGTAAAGTTACAAATATAACATGCTTTGCCTTCGTTCCCAATAATATCAGCCAAGTGAGTTTGTGGAGGGAGTTAAGGACATCGTCATCAACAAAGTTTTCAAAGATTTAATGGCCAATGAGAGCAACAAGGCCACAACTAAGTATCCCCACCACATGGTTGCTTCAATCTTCCCCAGCATTGGCAAAAGTCACATCACCCAAGCGCTATTACTGTCGTTTGCACTGTGCTGTCGCCGTTTGTTTATGGGCGTTGTACTATATAAAGGATGATTAAAATATTTATGTTCGTAGTCATAACTTTCGGTAAAAATTAATTTTTTTTTTAAATTTTGAATTAATTTAGTTTTTTATTTTCGAAAAATGTAAAAATTTAATTTTTTGACAAAATTTTATTACTTTTATTTTGACATTTCATGCAAATAATTTACTTTTAAATTAAAATTAAAACACTTTAGTTTTGACATATACCGATTCTTTTACTGTCACATAAGGTTTTTTATATACTGTATTTTATAATACTCAAACCTTCCATAAAAAATATTAAATACATAAATAAATGTTATTCTACTATTTTTAGGGCATTATCTTGTTTAGATTCATTATGGTTTATTTTCAATCTAACTTTTTCACACAAATAGTTTATTTTTTTAATTAAAATTAAAATATTTTAGTTTTAACATTGGTCAATTCTTGTACCGTCAGATAAGGTTTTCTAAACTGTATTAGGATATTTTATAATAATGCTTTAAAATAGATTTGATTTGCCACATATTTACTTGATGATTATATTTTTTTTTTTTGCTCTTTTCTTTATATCCGTTATACATAAAACTTAATTGTTTTGTTTTTAATAGGGAAAAAAAATGGATAACAAATCAACATCAAAATAACAAAGATAAAACTGAAAATAAAATGCTGAAAATAAAAGACTTAGAATAATTCACAAAAAACAGTCAACACTAACCAAATGTCAAATATAACTACATGATTGAAAATGACATATTTGACATTTGGCTCAATCAATAAATGATGCAGGTAACATACAACTACAAAATAACATATATGACCTTTTTCTTTCATATATATATATATATATATATATATATATATATATATATATATATATATATATATATATATATATATATATATATATATATATAATGGTCCATGATCTAAGATGATATATATGTAATGAAGCAAGATAGTAAGTACTTCACATGTTAGTAACACCACCAAAATTAAAATTAGGGTATTTTAATACTTTACTTTATATTTTTTCATTTGAAAACACTTACTTTCCTCATACTTTTCATTTGAAAGAAATATCATTATTTTGTTTTTCGAAATAAGAATAAAATGTTGAAGATTTTTCACTAAATGAATAAATAAGTTTTAATTTAACTTATTCTCCATGGTGTTTTGTAAAGTAATGACACTTGAAAACATTATCTCATTCTAGTTGGTTAGGTCAATAAACAATAAAATAATCAAATTAATTCATTTATAAAATAATGCATGTCATGTTTATATATATATATATATATATATATATATATATATATATATATATATATATATATATATATATATATATTGTGTTTTTCAATTATAGATTCATTATTTACAAATTTATTATATCGATTGGAGTTTCACAATTATAACCGATAAAAGAAGTAACTTACTTTTTCAAAAACAAACAAATAATATTTACTTTCTAAATTTTTTATTTTCTTCCATTATATCAGAGAAAATTTTCATATTTTTATTTATTTCTTTCTATTGACAGAACACACCAAAATTCATTGCCAATTAAAACTCATAACAATAGTATTTTTTATATCACTGAAAGTATTTCTATTTTTTAATATTTATACCAATATATATATATATATATATATATATAATGTCTCATAAATAAATTACAATGTTTAATTTTAAGAATTAAGAACCATATATATATATATATATGTATATATATTAACAAAAAATATTTTTTTTTTATAAATGACACCGGAGATGAAATACATTTTAATAGATATATCGACTTGAAATTTTAAACAAGTACTAAAATTTATATATACACATATTCTATTTAGTTGACCATTTAAGTTGTAACATGTATAAAACAAAAGGTTATTCTACTAATACTAGAATTATCATTGTCTCAGTGACATATAGTATATTAATTTCAGAACTTGATCAAATATATTAGACCTTTGAACACACATTTTAGTATGACATGCACTAGAATATATTATAAGAATATAGATATTTAAACAATGTGACTACAGGGACACAATAAAATCTATGTTTTTGTTACATTATAGTACAAAGTAGATTCTTCATTCTCGTGTACACATTTTCTTTCTAATTTTATTCTTTAATTAACTTTATCTTTTAATTGTGGAAACTACGTGCCCCGTCAATTTTTACCATTTTTATCTTTTTCGTTAAGTAATAATTAATTTTTCTAATTATTACTAAAATAGAAATGTTATTAAATTTAAGAAAAATATATTTTAAAAGATAATTATAAAAAAAATGGATAAAAACTTTAAAGGATAAGATAGTGAGATGTGTACTTAAAAGGGGTTACAGAACATTTATCAAAAACAATTATATATATATATATATATATATATATATAATTATAAATTATTAGTAAAACAAAGTTAATAAATTTAAACACATATATTTTCAGAAAATAATTATAACAAAAATAGATACAAAATATAAAGAGTAAAATGATTAAAAAATAGTTTATATTGATAAGGGCAAAATTGGTAGTCAAATTGTATACCAACAACCTGTAACTGAGTTACCAAAAACAATTTTCTTTATTAATAATTATAGACTATTTGACATTTTTTTTATAATTAGCATTGTTTTAAATAAAAATGTCATTAAATTTATAAAAGATATATTTCTTAAAAAGTAATTATAAAAAAGTAGATACAAATTTAAAAAATAAAATAATTTATATTAGTAAGAATACAATCAATAGCAAATGTGTATAACTTAAAGAGATAGTTATAGATATATAATTATAGATAATTATAAATATAATTATTTTTTTAAAAGTGATTATTTGACATTTTTTTTTAAATTTAACCATTATCTTAAATTAAAGTATGCATTTCTAATAAAAAAATTATCTACAAAATAAATGTAACGTTTCATTTAATTATTATGCTTATGCGGAATTAAAAGACACGTCACACAAAATAGTAATAGGGAGTAGTCCGGGGGTCCTTATCACAATTCCTACAACCTAGACACACACGATGCCAACGGAAAACCAGATACAAGTCTATCAAAGAGGATAGAGTAGTAATGCATAAAACGATACATGGGCCATAGCCCTAAAGAAATCATGAATAAGATAAATCCAGCCCAAAAGGCCAAGCAGCGGAATCACCATTTTCTTGCTGACCACGAGAACCTCGCCCATCTGCTCCCATCAATCAAATTGATGATCATCGCAATAAAGAAGAACCACATACAAGATAACCATACAACAAACAGGGTAAGCTAGAGCCAACAATATTTTCATCATACAGTTAAATATACTTTCACCATCCAATATCCATACAACAACCAAGCATGTTATGACTTTTCAATCAATACACTACGACTCGACTCATCCGGATACGTATAACTTGGTCGGATTCAGCAGATGCCCGCACTTGTGGTGGATACCTCTGCTCACCCCCGAGCTGTGTGTTACAAGTGTTACGATGGATCAATTTTCCCTCACCACAAGGTTAGCCCTTAATGAATTTCGGGCCTCCTGCTACTCTCACCACAGGAGTCAGTCCGCTCTAGGTGAGACTAACTGACCCCTTAGAGTGTCAGGATGCAACCTTACCTTGAATCTGAATCCTTACCTAGTTATACATGGGGCACCACCATGGACACCCACTACCAGGGGCCATGGATTACGTCCCGACCACTAAAGCGCAACCCCGGAGGTCCCACCTAGAGACCCCAAGGAATTACACGCTGACACGGACCAACATTCATAAATCAACAATAAGAGAACATTAAATCATATTTACAATTCCATACCAATCCCTGAGATTAATTCCTCATACGCATCACATTTTGAATCCATACACCTGATCATCACCACCCCATGAGTCTAGGGCCTTATCTCATATCAATACCATGTTCCTTTAGTTCCAAAACACTCATTCATCTCACATGCCAAGTTCCCACAACACCTATCATTCATCATTTATGAATCATGTAACGCATATATAGCAATCCATTAGGCATATATCCATACATATGTACATGTACCTCATCATGGCAGTCATACCCATACAATTCCAATCACAAGAGAGTAAACACACAACCAAACACAATACAGTCTCGCCCAATCCCTCGCTCAGGCTGAAGGGTCTCGCTCAGGCGAGACATTCACGCTCAGGCTAGTCCCCTTCGCCTAGGCGAGGGCTCGAAAAGGGCATCGGGAAGCAACGCGAGATCTCGCTTAGGCGAGATGCTCGCTCGCTTAAAATAAGGAGCGGATCGCCTGGGCGAGCCCCTGTTTGTCTCGGCTAGGCGAGGCTGGCTCGCCTGAGCGAGATCAACAGGTCCCACCACTGTTTCAGCTGTAGCAGCCATGTTTTCCAACCAAACAAATCATGCAAGATAACTCTCACGCATCAAAACGAAAGATCAAACCATACAATCAACAACCAACTCATACACAGTTCAAAACGACTCGAAACTAGAAACCCTAACTTCCCGTACCTGGAAAAGGGTTAACCGAGCTTCGACACGGGACCTCGAAGCGCAACAACTCAAAGATGGGTTCGCAGAACTGGCGGGACAGCGGAACAAAACCAGGGAAACTGTGTTAACGGAGGCTTTTTTAATCGAAAACACAAAACAAGATAGCAAAAAGGAAACTAACACTGTTGGAAGAGACACTTACATGGAGTATAAGTTCCTTTAGCTTAACGTGACAGTGGAACAAAAACCCTAGCGGAGGGGGATTGACGGCTGCAGCTCAAGTTCTCTGAAATGGAATGAAGATGTGACTTAGGACAACTAGAAATGATTTTATCTACTGGACCAGCCCCTTAGGCCCACTTACAAAAACAACCCCTTTAGTTTAGGGCAAAAAGAATAATGAATAATATTAACGGGCCTTACAATAAATAAAAATTTCTATCATAAAATTAAAAAGTTATTCATATTTATTTTTATAGTTATATTAATAATAATTTTATTATAAAAGAAATAAACATACATGCCCTTATATTTATATCTTTTTAATTCAAAGATGTAATTCAATGGAAATATTATATTAGATCTATATGAACATTGTTTACTCTGTTAAGATTTAAAAAAAATCTAAAGAATTAAAATAATTTATTTTCAATCTACTATTAATGTTTTGAATTGATTTTCTGTTATTTATATCCGTTACGGTTTGTATTTAAACACTTTACTAATTATATTAAGGAAAAATCCAACTAAATTTACAGTTACATCTGATATTATGTATTATATATTATATTTTATACACACGTAGGAATAATAACTAATAAAAAAAGATAAGTGATTGGTTCCTAATTCCTTATATAAAGTTACAAGAGGAGACAAACCCCTCAAAGTCACTCACCCACTACTCTCTTCTTCTCTGCATTTTTTCTGTCACAGCCTTTGCTTTCATCTTCCTTTCCACCAATGTCTCACCATGCTGAATCGTCCGACTCGTGAGTCAACTCCTCCTCTCCTCCTCGCTGATTTTCTTCTGTTTTTTCCCAAATGTTGAAATACCCATGCAATGAAATTTGAGTTTTTTTTTTTTGGTTTTGTTTTTTGGAATCAAAATTCAGGAAATCTGTGAAGAAAGACTTCTCCACAGCGATTCTCGAGCGGAAAAAATCTTCTAACCGATTGGTCATCGACGAAGCGGTTACCGATGATAACTCAGTGGTTTCCATGCACCCTCAAACCATGGAGAAAAATCAATTTTTTAACGGTGATACTATCCTCATCAAGGTTCGCTCAATCCTCGGACTCTGAGTTTCACTTAACTGTTTATTTATTTTGTAAAGTTTTTTTTTTTGTTAAATATTGTTATTGGGTATGTGGTGCAGGGGAAGAAACGTAGGAACACGGTTTGCATTGTTCTTGCAGACGAGAAATGTGAGGAGCCGAAGTTAAGGATGAACAAAGTTGTGAGGTCGAATTTGAGGGTTCTTCTTGGGGATGTTGTGTCTGTGCATTCGTGCTCTGATGTTCCGTATGGGAAGCGAGTCCACATTCTTCCCATTGATGATACCATTGAAGGTGTCACTGGCAATCTCTTTGATGCATATTTGAAACGTGAGTCAAACCTTCTTCTCTTCTACCACTTTTGAGGCAGTGATTGATGATCATTATAATGTAATACTTTGTTGCTGTTTTTTGTTTTGTGCTGTCACTTGTCTCTGCTTTGTTGGTTCGTGAAAAGATGAGTTTGGGTAGACAGTATACTTAAGCTTTAATTGAACTAGTGTTTATCATAGAATATTTATTTGAAGTTGCATGAAAAATTGAGAAGGAAATATGGTTAAATTGATTTCATGTTGTTGTGACATATTTACCGAAATCAGGTGAAAACAGATTGTGAATATATTATTAATTAGTTTTCACATGTTGCTCCAAATACTTGTAAAAGTGCTTGGAAGATAAATTCAAGTAAGGCCAAGCCAATGTACTAATAACGGCGTTAATTTTTTTTCCATGTTCATGGTTTTTCGCCTTTTTAATTGGAACAGTTGGTGTGGGATTATTAATGTTGCCGGGATTTCATTTGATGACCTTTCCATTACATATTCTGCAGTTGTGTAAGAGGCTTTAACTGCATTTTTGTTTATAATTTGCAGCATATTTCTTGGAGGCTTATCGTCCTATCAGAACGGGAGATCTATTTTTGGTTCGAGGAGGGATGAGAAGTGTAGAGTTTAAGGTAATTGAAACTGATCCTGGGGAGTATTGTGTGGTTGCTCCAGACACTGAAATATTCTGTGAGGGGGAACCTGTGAAAAGAGAGGATGAAGAAAGGCTTGATGATGTTGGGTATGATGATGTGGGTGGCGTCAGGAAGCAAATGGCACAGATTCGTGAGTTGGTAGAGCTTCCTCTTAGGCACCCACAACTTTTTAAATCAATTGGTGTGAAACCACCCAAAGGAATTCTGCTGTATGGACCCCCAGGATCTGGTAAGACCCTGATAGCAAGAGCTGTGGCTAATGAGACAGGAGCGTTCTTCTTTTGTATCAATGGACCAGAGATTATGTCTAAACTTGCTGGAGAGAGTGAAAGCAACCTTAGGAAAGCATTTGAAGAAGCTGAAAAGAATGCCCCCTCCATCATATTTATTGATGAGATTGATTCTATTGCACCCAAGCGGGAGAAAACAAATGGTGAAGTTGAAAGGAGGATTGTTTCTCAACTTTTGACACTTATGGATGGATTGAAATCCCGTGCACATGTTATTGTTATTGGAGCTACAAATAGGCCAAATAGCATTGACCCTGCATTGAGAAGGTTTGGTAGATTTGACAGGGAAATTGATATTGGTGTTCCTGATGAAGTTGGGAGACTTGAAGTCCTTCGCATACATACCAAAAACATGAAGCTTTCAGATGATGTAAGCTCAGCATTGCTTAACTTTCATTTATGCTAATGAGTTTGTATTTTTTTTTTTCATGCGTGCCTAACTTAGTGCAGGACTGGTTGCTATGATAGTCTAGAGGATAGAGGTGCCTTGGCACTGACTCCAAAGAAATTTTGATTTTTTATTTCAAAAAATACATTTTTTTTTAATTCTTTTACTTTTTTATGTTAAAATTAAATTTTGTATATATATGAGGCCCTTGTTTATTATTTTAAAATAATTAAAAAAGAGGTTAGTTTGTTTTTTTAAAAAGAAGTTTCATGTTTACATGTTAAGATTAAGATTTGCATACATAGGTACCCTTTATTTATAATTGTCAAAAGGACCCACAAAAGGTCAGGATCGGCCTTGGCGTGTATACTGTTAACTTTTATGGATTCAATTTACACTTAATGTAAATTACTCTATGTAAATAATGTCCAAGCAGGTTATAGTAAGCGCGATGTGAAGGTTTGTTTCTAGTTGTAGTTATTGTTAAGCACATTTTTTTATTTTTCTTTTATTGAACTGCACCGGTTCCCTCACTGTAGGTTGATTTGGAGAGAATTTCAAAAGATACTCATGGATATGTTGGTGCCGACCTTGCTGCCCTTTGCACTGAAGCTGCTCTGCAATGCATCCGGGAGAAGATGGATGTCATTGATTTGGAAGATGAGAATATTGATGCTGAAATACTGAATTCTATGGCAGTTTCAAATGAACATTTCCTCACTGCTTTAGGAACTAGCAATCCATCTGCTTTACGTGAAACTGTTAGTAATTTTTTTTTTGTTTCTCTAAATTTAAAACACAATTAGCTGGTGAGAGTTTGTCTTTTAATGTTCTTTCCCCTAACTAGTTATTTTATTTTTCTGAAAGGTTGTCGAGGTGCCTAATGTCAGCTGGGAAGATATTGGAGGTCTTGAGAATGTCAAGCGTGAGCTGCAAGAGGTCATAAATCACAACTATCTTAGTTAAACATTGTGACTTACTTTAATATCAATATAATCTGAAAGAATCTTACCTTTTTGGTGTAGACTGTTCAATATCCTGTGGAGCACCCTGAAAAATTTGAGAAATTTGGTATGTCACCATCAAAAGGAGTTCTGTTCTATGGTCCTCCCGGATGTGGGAAAACTTTGTTGGCCAAAGCAATTGCTAATGAATGTCAAGCTAACTTCATCAGTGTGAAAGGCCCAGAATTGCTCACTATGTGGTTTGGTGAAAGTGAGGCCAATGTTCGAGAAATTTTTGACAAGGCCAGACAATCAGCTCCATGTGTCCTCTTCTTTGACGAGCTTGATTCTATTGCTACCCAGGTCTCTATTTTTGTCATGTATTATTACTAGTTTGTCATATTAGTATGCCCTTTGATTTATTGTGTCTGTTTTTATTATTGCTTATTATTGCTTATAACATGTTTTAAAATACTCCATTGATCTTACTCACCAAAGTTACATTTTGGAAGTTTTTTAATACCTTTGCAGTTGTTTGTGTACTCATTTTCTTCACCGTGTCATTGTTGTAGAGAGGAAGTAGTGTTGGGGATGCTGGTGGAGCTGCTGACAGAGTTCTGAATCAACTTCTCACTGAAATGGATGGCATGTCTGCTAAAAAGACTGTGTTCATAATTGGGGCAACCAACAGACCCGACATCATTGACCCAGCACTTCTACGGCCTGGCCGTCTAGATCAACTGATCTATATTCCTCTCCCTGATGAAGAATCCCGTTATCAAATCTTCAAGGCATGCATGAGGAAGTCACCTGTCTCAAAAGAGGTTGATTTGGGAGCACTAGCTAAGTATACTCAAGGCTTTAGTGGTGCTGATATAACAGAGATATGCCAGCGGGCATGCAAGTATGCTATTAGAGAAAACATAGAAAAGGTATTATTTTGCATAGTTGGTTGGTGATAAAAAATTCTGATTCTTTTCCTATACCTGCTCAGTGAGTTTCTGATCATTATGTTTGATCTGGGTATATACCTATCTTTTCGGTTTCTTTCAGGACATAGAGCTTGAGATGAAGAGAAAAGAAAACCCTGAGGCCATGGATGAAGACAATGAAGAAGATGTTGCAGAGATCAAGGCTGCTCATTTTGAAGAGTCGATGAAGTTTGCGCGTAGGAGTGTTAGTGATGCTGATATACGTAAATACCAGGCATTTGCTCAGACCTTACAGCAATCCCGTGGCTTTGGAAGTGATTTTAGGTTTCCAGAGACTGGTGGTTCAACAGGTGGATCTGACCCCTTTGCAACTTCTGCTGCTGTGGCTGAAGATGATCTGTATAGTTAGGTTTTACGTTTTTTGAATAGTTTGCTCCAAAGACGCGTTTTAAGGTTTTTTTTTTTTTTTCAGCTTTTAATTTTCGTATACTAAAAAAGTAACCAACATCAGTATCAGCTTTTGTAAAACTCATATCATATATGATGGACGAATTTCTGATTGTGTTGAAAAATAATTTTGCATATCTTTCGTAGCTTGCTTGCCTAATTTCAATTCAGCTGGTTTATCAGTATAACGTTATCAACCTAATTTTGGAGATTACTGCGTTACTCCCAAGTTTTTTGTGAGTTTCGGTACCTTGGATGTCATCAATTATACTTGGAGGAATTCACATGATTGTTGTGAGAATCAATTGCCAAAATATCTTTTGACAGCCATATTTTTGCAAACAATCACTTTAATAATAAAATATTACACTCAGTCTGAGGAAAATGGCATAATTAAAAGTGAAAAATTATTATTGTATGCGATAAAATGAGTGTCAAAATATTGAAACTCAGAAAAAAGAGTTTAACAAATAATTAGGATATCGTTTGCAATTGGTACTAATCTGGTCTTCTATGTTATCATTGTTTATGCTTGACTATTACTGGCTTAAAGAAAAGATTGCATATTGCTTTGCTTTGTTTTTACATCAAATGTACATAAGCTAATAATGACATTATAGTTTGCGCACCCTTGACTTAGTATGCTCAATATAATACTTAGAAAGAAAAAAATGTTTTATTTATTTATTTTTTAAAACAGGTAAATTTAGTTTTAATTTTTAATAATATTTAGTCATTTTTACTCCTTTTAGTTTCAAAATGTATTATTTTTTAAATCTCAAAGTGATTTCAATAATGTTTTATAAAGGAAAAAGGGGGTTTACATAATATGCTAAGGGGAATAAAAGTAGTGTATTTCAAAATTAAAAAGACCTATAAAAACAGTTTTTTAAGGGAAACTAAAACTAAATTACATATCCATGAATAAAAATCATATTTTGCCCTTATAAAAATAGAATATGTGCCTATTTTTATAATTCTTTTTTCTTCCAATTGGACAGGTGCTTTAAAAAATAAGACTGTTCTCTATTTCTTTTTCCAAACAAACAACCTTTTAATAAAAAAAATTGAAACTGAGAATTTTGTTTATTAACTCATTCAATTATAATAACTTCTATCCAATCTTTTTACTAAAATGTAACATTTTATATGCCAAATTACCAGTGAAAAGTAAACTAAAATGCAGCTTCATAAACTCCTTAGATAGGTTTGAAGGTTCAATTAACTAAACGAACACAAAAAAAAAAAAAAAATCAGTACAGAAACTGAAAATTATAAGCCAATGCGCCAATCACACTGAACATAATGTACTTCACGACAACATGCAAAACATTACATAGTATAATATGACATCACCCTATTGGGGTGGTACAAGGTATATAATGTTCCTTTGGCGTTATTACATGCATGGCAAATATGCTGATGGCTTGGTAAAAACAAAAACATCTTCTCTGTTTCTCATGTTCTGTCAATGTCTTAAACACTGACCTATACACAACAAGAAAAGAATACTAACATTTTCACCTTGCCTATGCACATCCCTCAAAATTGCAACGAGTATCAATCACAAAATGCAAAGCAAAGCGACACAATCTTCTCATCTTCCCACCATTTACAAACACTTGAAACCAAACTCTTCTCCATTCCTCATCATCATCATCATCCTCGTGGCTTCTCCAAACGCATTCCAGAACAGCCACTAGAACCAAGAGTGTTATAGTTGACGAATCTGCTTGGAGCTGAGTTATGCCTATACCCTTTTGGCAAACAATTCTTCACCTGTCCCTCTCTGAAGACACTGTGTTTGTGACCAAGATGTGGCTTCAGATAAGTTTCAGCTTCGGATAAAAAGAGAGGCCTCGTAACTGTGCTGGGAGCACTTTGAGGAATGACCCTTGCAGCGATGGTGATGTGAAGGGAGTTCAGAGAGAGGAGGAAGAACAGGGCGAGAAGAGAGATATGTGTAATGGGAGACATTTAGATTTTTGTTTTGAACTTGTGTTGTTTGGTTTGAGTATGTGAAAGAAAGAAGGGGTTTTATGGTAGATTTTTGTGCAGAGGTTGTCTTAAATAGGCTCGTGAATAGCTACAGAATGCAGGTATGCACAGCTCATTGGTGGTACACAAATAACTTTGGAGGTGTGGTGGAGGTGAGTTGGAGAGGTTGGTGTTCTTTTTTTTTTCTTCTGTGAGGATGCTCGTGAGTTCATGTTTATTGCACTCACTCAATTTTTTGTGCTGTTTTTTTGCCCCTAAATCCAAGTAATATATCTTCTTTTTGTTCACGATTAGTTAGCATATGTCTCACAATGAAATGTTATAACACTGTTTTCTCTTTATTAAAGTGAAGAAAAAAGTGATGCAGGAAGTCACCTGGTGAAAAATAATTGAGATTTTGCCAACCAATTGGGGAACCATTTAAAGAAGATTGTAGCACAATTATGAGTGTGTTGATGAGTCAGTGTAAGAATTGAAGTGGATTAATTAACAACTTTCAATATCATCATCTCTATGTAACTATTCACTATACTCTTTACTTCCCATTATATTGGTTGGCCACCTAATCACCCTCATCAATCTTATATAGAAAAAAATGCAAGATTTCCCCCCATCCACACATTCCAAAAAACCCTCTTAATAACACACATTTACCCCACCCATAATTTTAATACTTCACCTCAAAGGCTTAAGTTATTGTAGACAAGGTTAGACACATCATGGTAAAGTAAAAATCTTAATTTTGCATAGATTGAAAAAAAAAATTGCAACTTTTAGTCTTTTTATGTGAATTTCCATTGCCCTATTAATTGAAATGATTCAACAAGTACAAGGGGACATGTAAATCTTGTGATGTTTAAAGAGAAGCAAAAGAACATGAACCCCACCCCCGAAATCTTTTGTTTCCCCTCATCTTTTTTCAAAGTTTATGCAATCTGGGAACAATTGGTTAAGTTGGGTCTGAAATTTAATGGACATGGGCTTCATAGTGCAGTTTAACTACTGACACTGGCCACAGCTACTCACACCCAACATGTAGCTTCATATCACAGAATTGGACCCACTTTATTTCCTTCACACATGAAGCTCTTACCTTTTCACACACTTTCCCCAGATATGTAAAGTGGCTCTCAGAAGATGTTCATCAACCATTTTTCACTGACACTAATAATTACACAAAACTAATCTCGGATAGAAGCAAGAGAATCTATTGGAAGTGTTTGAAAACCTCACGCATAGCTGAACCACCCACAGTAAAAGGTCATAAAATATGCAAACTGTAACATTTATGGTTCACATTCACCAACAAACTGTAATATAATATATTTATCAAACAATAAACTTTATTAAAATAACTTATGTTAAAAATTAAACTATAAATCTAATTTAATTTAACTTTACAATACCATATTATTAATATTTAGTTTCATGTTTATTTAAATCTTGATTTCGACTCTTAAAAGCAAGGCATGTTTATGGTGTTTTTTTTTTTAAATCAATTTCTAAGCAATATGTAGTCTAGTTTTATTTATCTTTCTGTAAATTGAGAAGATCGATTAATTAATGTAAACATTGGACTACGAAATCATAATGCTTAGACTATTCATTAATTTCTCCGAAGACACCGCCAAAATTAGTTTGCTCACGGGAAGCACGTCACAAGTTGAAACTACATTAGACACGGGTATGACACAAATCAAACAAGAATATTCCTAAATATTTGAAAATTTTAGGACACAATATTATTTTAGTAGTACAAGATAAAAATAAATTCATGTGAGTTAGAGCTGTATAAATCTCATGTGAGTTGAAATAAAATATTATAAGTTTTCTTATTATTATGATACTCTTATTTGCGTTACTATAAATTAAGAAAAGTTTAAATTTATAAATTACGGTTATTATTTATGAGTATTCGAAATGTTCATGAATTGCAGCGCTCAACCTGAATACGTTATCTGACACATGTGACATATACGACTGTTAAAGGGTTTGAAAATTGTCTATATTTTATCACTGTAAAAGTTATTTGTCATTCATATATCTTAATATTTAAAAAGTTTTTATCTCCATTCTAGATAAATCCAAATTGGTTTCTATTTTTTTTCTCGATTAGATCCCAACTTTTAACAGTTGATATAATTTAACCCTTTTTATTGTTTTATTCATATAATTTATGTTTAATCAATGAGATAGTATTCACACTTTTATTTACACCTTTGTTTAGATATATGTTAGTTTGGTTTCTATTTCTAAAAGATTCTCGATTGAATTCCAATTTTTAAAAATATATTTTAATTATTTATATATATATATATATATTTATAAATAAATATTTAGAGTATATTTAATTATATAAATATTTTATAAGTTTTTAATTGATGAATTAATATCTTTAATTGAATAAATTAAAATAATTATTATATTTATATATTAAATTATTCTATTATAACTAATAATTGGAATTTAATTTATAACTGTCAATGATTTAAATTATAATAGTGTTGCATATTTATATTTATACAAAAAATATAATATAGTTTTTTTAATTTTTTTTTTAAATTTTATTTTAGAAAAAGGTCAGCGAGCCACGAACGGATTAATCCGTCTTTGGTTTGTCAGTTTGTCGGGCTAGACAGACCTAGTTAAAACAGGTTGGTGGGTTGAAAATTCTAACCTAACCCATCCCTTTTCTGGTGGACTGATAGGCTAGTCCAACGGGTTAATTGTCCACTTTAACACTCTTATATAAGATAAACTTTCTTTGACGTAAGAAACATTTGATATTTTAAATATATCACATACATTTGTTTAGATGATATTTTTACATAAATATGTTGAATTCATAATTCTAAAGGACATAAACGTGACTATACTAATATTGGACTATTCAAAAAAAAAATATTAAACGATGATAATTGATGGAGATTTTTATAACCTTGTCTTTGTTGTAAAAGAAAAAATTGTTTGTATTATTTTTTAAATATGAGAAGATATTTCGTACCTTGAGAATAGATATAAAGAAACTCTTTTATATATTTAACATTGTATAATCTTATTTATTTGGATATTTATATATATATATATATATATATATATATATATATATATATATATCACTGTTAAAAAAACTCATTTTTTTTACTAATTTTGTTTTGATTTTTTTTTCAGAAAATACTTACAAATCTTGTTGTGAAAAATAATTGCAGGAAATTACTGCCAATTGTTTTGCAAAATATTTTGTATAAAATACTTTTTACAACAAATTTTATAAAAAATACTCATGAATTTTATAATTTTGTAGAAATAATTACCCACGAAAAAATTATCTGCCAATTAAGATTCTTAAAATAAATAAAAGGAAAAAATATTTTCTTACAAAAAATTTTGGATGTAATATAAATTTTTTTAATAATATATATATATATATATATATATATATATATATTTATATAATTTGAACTTTTTAATGAAAGAGAAAGAATTATAATATTTTAAAGAATATTAGATGAATATATATATATATATATATATATATATATATATATATATATATATATGTGTGTGATGTTTAATAATAATGTGACTTTTAGATAGAGTGTTACTCATAAACCGTTAGTATTATCCCAAATCTCGTAACAATTTTGATGGAGGATATTTGAGATCATTAAACCGTGTGAAGTACTGTAATTTTTTAATAAACCCAACTTCTACGAACATAAAAGTAACTTTTTGCTAATTTTTGCGAGGTAGTTGAGCAGAAAACGCTACCCGTTTTTATTTTATATATATATATATTACATTCTTCATTTTTTTTCATATTCTTATTAAAAGAACGAAAGGAAAATTGTTTTTGAGTTATAGACGTAATGTGTGCTCACTGCCCAACATTTTCTCTCCGTTAAAAGAAATTATTTCTATTATAACACAAAGTTATGCGAGAAATTAGAGAGAGAGAAAGAAATATAGAGTACGGTATAAAGAAATAATATCATCAAACTATGTTTTTTTTCTGTAATATATATTTTTTAATCTGGTACTCATATTTCGAAATAGTTATTAATATTATTATTTTTTATTTCTTATAATATTTATATTTACTTATATCCATTTAGTGGGTAGATAATTTATTTTTAGTCAATATCAATAATTTCGAAAGAAACAATTTTAAAAAGAAGTAAATACTATTATTATAAAACCTAAAACAAAAGAGTGGATGTACTACAAAGATTAAAACAAATAAAATATACGGAGACTATTTTAAAAAGATATTTATAAAGAAGCCCAATTTATATAAAATATATAGAGAGGGAGAGAAAAAAAGTTAAAACCTAACCTATATGTATAGAATAATAATGTTAAAACAAATTTAATTATGGAAATTGTGGGAGTGAAGACGATAAGGAAGCAGCAGAGAAAGAGTGGGTGGACAGAACAGAACAAAACAAAACAGAACAGAACAGTTATCTGAATGGCTACCTCAGTATCACTTCCCTGCTTCTCTCACACCCACTCTCACAGTAAGATGCTTTCTTCTTACTTTCCTAAACAAAACCATCTACTCTCTATATTTATTGTTCTTCATCAATCCTTCATGTACTTCCTCATTTCTTTATTTATGTGCTATCTCAAACTTAATAAAACAAGTAGTTCAATTTGGTGTGGATTGAGTGAGTATTCACCTATTGGATCAGGAACTACTTCTGCTAGGTATAGCCGTGTAGTTCACGTTCTCCGTTTCTCAGTTTCAACTGTTAATACAATCAATGTCGGTTGAGGGTTCTTTAATTTTTTTGTTTGAATTCAATTTTATAGTATTTGTTAGATAGATGAGCAAGAATATGCACAGAACTAAATACATGTTAGGAATACACCTTAAATATATCATTGAAGAAGATAGAACATAATTCTGAGTTCCAATACACAACTGAACTACTACATTTACCCCTTTCAAGAACCTGTTACTTGTGGTTAAAATTGGTTGTAATGAAGTAATTTCACCGCTTTCATTCTTTTCCCTTTTAATTCAATTCTCCCTATTCATTACTGAAAGATAAAAAGTCATTTAATTCCTTTAACAGATGTTAAGTTACAACTGCAAAGAAGGAGAATATCCACCGTTTCCTCTGCACTGGCTGAGACTGCAGCTTCAATGGCAGTAGCTGTAACTTTCGTTGGTGCAGCAGCTACTCTTATTGTAAAGAGATCCAAAACTTCTGAGTCAGCACAGGTCAGAAATCCTCGTTATTGATAGTATCAGAAAAATACGAGTCCGGATTCTCTATTGATTTTTTTGCTCCGATCCTCTACTTAGCATTAAAAATGCACTGTACTGATATTTTAAATATCTTTTTAATATATTTTAAAATATCAAAATGAGTGGTAATTAGTGTATTATAAAGACACAGTAGAAGAACAGTACAGAAAAATCAGCAGAGAATCCAAATTCGAAAAATACTTAATTGTACTTACAAACTCAGCAATATGTCATGCTACTAAAAACAACCTTGCTTGTCCAAACAATTAAGTAATGTTTCTCTATACTTCAACTTTTCAACGGTTGTTGAAGTTGTAGTTTTAGTGTAATCTATAGTTTGAACTAGCGGAATTCACATCAAGTGGGAGTAAAAACTTTTTTGAGTGTCAAAGTATGATTACAACATAGATAATTCGTTGATGGTACATTGGTAATGCCAGAATTGGGCTAGAATTGAGAAAGAAGGAGAAAACGATGATTAAATTGTGTGCTGAATTCCACGCTGTTTATCTAAATTAAGTTCATCTTTTGAAGTCAAAGATTCAATTCAAAGCATGTGAAGACTGTGGAGGTTCTGGTATATGTTCTGAATGCAATGGTGAAGGATTCGTTCTTAGGAAACGTTCTGGTGAAAATTCTGAGCAGGCAAGAGTGCAACCCAAGAATATGGCTACTCGATTCACATCTGGGTACTATTTTCTTACATCTCTTTTCCTCAAATTTTTATTTTTTCAGTTTAGCCATTGAAGTCGATTACTTACCAGGCTTCCAAAGAAGTGGAGCTATTGTACAAAATGCTCTTCTGGTCGATCGTGTTCAACCTGTGGTGGCAGTGGAAAGCTAAGTTACTAGTTTAGAACTACATGTTGTCAACCTAGCTCATCAGTACTACAGACTACACACACGCTCTTGTTGAAGTCACGGTTCAGAATGAGGCAACATAATGAACTCAACGATTATTAGTGATTCACATCCACTTGATTTCCTTGATCCATTCTGCATGAAGCAAAGTTCTATGTATATGTATTTCACTGGAAGTGTATAGTGTGTTTTTGCTGCATTTAGAGAGGTGTTGGGTTTACATATTTGGGGTCTTGATAGAATAGGATTTGAGTTGAATTAACATCCACATTTTATATACTCCTCTCGCAAATTGATGGATGGCCGTTCAGATTATATGCATACGTGGGTTTTTGCAACTATATGTCTTTTCCTTCATGAAGAATGGTTATAGAAATTGAGTTTCCTTTGACATTTCTAATATAGACCACAAATAATGAAACTGAAGTATACTCTTCTAGGTACCGAATGGTCAAGAAATTTACTATACAAAGATAAAACATCAATAAGTAATAAGGAAGTACACTCACATATAAGAACATAAAATCTAAATAAAAGAATTCAACATATTTATTTAATGGTTGGATACCTCAAGACTTACTTTGATACTCAAGGTGGAGACTTTTCCCAATTAAAATCCCATCATACTAACCTCTATATGAAGAGAGACCTAACACATAACATTTATGAGATGTGAGTCTAATTCACATAAGAGATTGATATCACCTTTAACTTAGAACCTTAAAGTAATAAGTTTGTTGGTTTTCTTACTTATTTGTTGCTCAACTTTTTTATTTTTATTTGTCCGACAATCGAGACAGGCCAGGTCGATGATAAAGATGGGTCAAACTAACTCGACGATCGAGACACGACAGATTGACCTAAAGACTCAGACAAGCCTACTTGATAGCCAAGACAGGACAACTCGAAGGCCGAGACGGATTAAGCCAAGTCGATGGTCGAAATGGTCTGACCCATGCCGACAGATGAGACAGGCTCTGTCCCACAGTCGAGACAGACCAATCTGGGTTGACGACCAAGAGGGACTTTCCTGAGCCCACAAATGAGATGGGTTAACCTAAATAGAAAGTTTAATAATATATTTAGAAAATCATGTTTAAAAAGAAAACGCATGAGCTAGTCTTGAACCACAAGACTTTCATGAACTTTTTGGTCTTTAGACGTTTTTAATTAGGACCTTTTAGGCCATGTTAACTTTTTTGGTCCCAACCTATGTAGTTAAGACCAAGACCGGGGACGGGTCAACTCTAGTTATACATGAATATTGTGAAATTGAACATACAACCTCTATCACCTTCCCTTCCAAATTTTATCACCAAACCAATACAAGAATGACATGAGAAGATTGTGATTGTTGTAATATAATATCAAAAGAATATTAAATATAGGAGAACTATGTAAAAAAAAATTGTATACATGGATTAAGACACTCCAAACTACCCTACTATTTTTGCTAAAAAGAAAAGGAAAGTTATGTTTTGACAAAGTTTTATGAAACAAACTTTTGATAAAGTACACATGACAATACTTTAATGGATGAAATAAAGGTTTGATATGATTGGGAAAGAAAAGAAAAATGTTTAACATGTGTTTTAATATTTAATGTGTCAAAGGATCATAGTCCAAAAGAAAAAACCTATATTATTCTTTCTTTAGGCATCATTTTAATATTTTAATTTCGTATGATAGAAGGGAGATAAATATGCCAATTTGGTGTCTAAACTGCTTAAGCAGCCATCCGTAAATAAACATTCAATAAATTACAGAGAGGAATGAATTTTAATGGAGTACAATTGCTTCAATTTTGTTGGCTTCTACCGTTATCTTCTCCATAGGAATGAAAAATACTTATAATTTATGTGCGGACCCAAAAACTGACAATAGCTCACAGACATATATCCCACTTGTACTTTGCCTGTCATTTGATATATTGTCAAATACAAAGGTTAGCATTTGCCGTCCGAAGAACTTGGAATTGAAAGAAACAGAAAGAAGCATACACGTAGCATACGACAGATCGTGGTTGGTTACCGTTCTTTTTCTAAAGCAGACGTAATTAACACATAAAATTTGCAAAAGGGTTCGATGCAACACTTCGGAGTTCACACTGAACCCAAGCCAAGTTCATGTTTTATAATTATTGAAATCACATTGTGTTGGTCAGAGATTAGGCAACTTTACCTTAAACAAATCTACAATAATGGAGTTTAGGAATTAATATATGAATTCAATCACTGATTCCATTAATTCCACTAATTAATAAAACGTCATCAAAGAATTCCCACCATCTAGATCCGTGCTGACTTATTGATTGAAAGTGATTTAGTGACATCATGCATTCACCAGCTAACAACTCTCTACTCTGAATCTCTATTTTCTTCTATATTTCTTACACCGTACAAGGCAGAATATTCAACGTGCCCATCTCATAATGAGTACAAATCATCACAACAAAGCTCAAACACAATATGCTTTATTAATTATTTTTTACATCACTTGTTTTTGGTATATAATGATTCATTCTTGCGTATATAACCCGTATATACGCAAATCCTTTCACAGAACAGAAAGACCAGATCACTCCTATCTAGGAATTGGTGTGAAAGACTACACCAAAAATCTAAAGCGCAAGAATCATTTTACTAGTTCAACATTCTTTTGTTTAGAAAAACTACTTATTCAATATGAGATTCCTCATTATTGGTGCTGACATTTTCTACTACAGTAGTTATACCTTGCAGCCTTAAAACACGGGATCCAGATTCCCCGCATTCACTTTTCAACACATTCACGCATTAAACAAATCAGAACCGCTTGACTTGGATCAGATGGTTCATATTTTATCTAAACCAAGTTTTGTTCGTTTGATCTTCGTTCAAGGGTTATAAATGCGATAGAGGTGTGAATGTGTGCAAAGTGGAGAAGCTAAATATGGGTCGGAGTTGTGTTTGGTGGGGTAGGGGCTGAGGCCACACGCTTACCTCTTTCTGAACGGCTATTCTCAGCAAATTTCAGACTATTCTGGTGCAAACCCTTTTGCTTCTCTTCCTCATTCCATTCAGAAGTGTAGTAAGATTCTTCATTGATGTCTTTTGAAGGAGGGAGGAACATGCCACCCCACTGAGGGAAGTGAACAAGAGTCACAGGAAGAGTGCAACACACAATCATGACACCCATCAAGGAGAGACCGGTGGATGTAGAAAACTTTGAGGTTGAAAAGAAGATCAACTGGGTCAAACCAGAGCCAAAGTTGCCACCTGCACCTGTTAGACCCGATATGATCCCCAGAGAACGCCTTGAGATGAAAGGAATGATGCCAAAAGTGGCACCACATGCAGCTTGAGCGCCGATAGAGAAGAGGATCATAGCCAACACTGCAATGGGAAGTGAGTTGGCACGACCAAGCCATATGCAGAAAACACCTCCTAAGGTTTGGAGGATCCACAGGTTCCAAAGCCTGCCCCTCATGCCGAACAACCTCGCTGCAACATCAGAAGTGTATCCACCAAAGGGACGAGCCAGGATATTTGCCATTCCAAATGAAGCAGCGATGATTCCAGCAGTGTGTAGCTTCAGATTGAACCTGTTTCGTAAACAAATGATTATTATAGAAACTATAGTAATCATAGCACAGTTTACTATAGTAATTCATCATAGAGAGAATGATATTATTAAAGTTGAGGCTTTTGGGTTGAGCTCTATGATGAATGAACTAACCTGTCATAGAAATACTCAGCAATGACATTGTCAGTGGTTAGTTCAACTCCCATAGAGTACCCATAGAGGAGGGCAAAAATCCATGTTCTGTAATTTGTTATGGCATACCATAACACCTGAAAACACAAAATAAAGTCAAGTTAGACAATGAGTTAAGGCTTGAAAATAGAAACTAAAAATGTGAGAACTTTACAGTTTCTGAGAGATGAAAACATATAAAGAACAAGGAGAGGATAACCTTGGAGAATTTGTCTCTGGCAACATCACCCTTCTTCTGCAAGGTTCCAAGGTTGCCATCAGGCAAATCTTGGCCTAGGGTTAGGACCAAGATCCCCATGATGACATGCAACCAACCTGGAACGAAGAAGGCAATTCTCCAGGCAGTGAAGGGAGTAGCTCCAGCTCTTCTGATCAATTCATAGACCAAGGGCATTATGAGCTGAGTGGCTCCACCACCCATGTTTCCCCACCCTGCAGCAGTTCCATTCACAAGCCCTATAATCTTACTATTAAACATGGTACTCATCCAGTACTGGCATGACACAAAAGTGGCCAAGGAGAACCCAATCATGAACCTCACTGCTATGTATCCTGCAGCGTCATCCACAAACGACATGCAGAACACAGTTGGCGCAGAAAGCATGATGAGGAAGGCACAGCCATAGCGAGGACCCAAGAGGTCGCAAACCGCACCCATTGTGAGCCTGGAGAAGATGCTGCCGGAGACAGAAGCAACCCCGGCATTCCCGATGTCGCTTTTGGTGAGGTTGAGGTTGTCGCGAATGATGGGGACAAGAGGAGCTGCTGCAAAAGTTGAGACAAAGCATGTGAAGAAGGATATCCAAGACAAGTGGAAGGTTCTCATGTGGGGGTTGGCCAGGGAAAACAGTTTGAAAACCTTGGCTTTGTGCTCAGAATCAACTGGCAAAGCAAAATTTGCCGTTGTGTCGGTTGGGACCATAGGGGAAGCCACTGAGGCAATGAAGGTTTGTTCCCTCCCTGTCACTCCATGCATGGAGCTTCCTGGAGATCCCTCAATATCACCCATTTGATCTTAACACTGTCTTGAACGAGAAAAGCAAACAAAAAAATCTTACACCAAATCAAAGAAAAAAAAAACTGAGTTGGTTTGAGAATGATGGTGAAGTTGTGAAGGAGAGACAAGAGTGTGTTGTATTTATAGTGGTGAAGTCGTTGACAATCCGCTAAGAGCCAATGAGATTAGCAACGGCTGAGAAGCTTTAAACATTAAAGAAAGGTGTGTTTCTCGTAATCCATTTTGCCGCGTATGCGTAAAAGAGCCCATGCTATATCTCAAAGGTTCATGTGACGTATAATAAACTCTGATATATGTGCTGTTAGATTATAATAACACTAGCACTTATATAGTATTTATTATTCAACGAATTTTGCCTCTAACTTAACCATTGTGAATTTGTGCTTGATTAAGCTCGGGAGGCAACTTGGCATATGATTATTTGGGGTTAGATACATGAAGTGTAACTAAATGCAACTAAATGCATGCTCCGACACTTTTCATAAATGGCGTGTCCATACGAATCAGACACCGACACTTGTATGATATTTATAAAACATACTATGTTGAATTTGAAAAATATTTTTTTATCTTTGACATGATTTTGACCATTAAAATAAGAAACAAATATTATATTATCATTATTTTTTGTATATTGGATATTAGATAAATAAATTATATTTATTTTTGTGTTAATTAACAATGTATTAATTAACAATTTCAAACTTAAACATGTATATATACACCGTGTATCCTGTATCCTATATTTTTTCAATTTCATCATATCTTCTCGTCGTATCCTTGTCATATCTCTATCCGTTTCCATATCCAGACAACATACATAGGTCGTAACTCAATGTCTGGATGGAAAATAAACCTGCGTAAAGTTTGTCTAACTTTTACTAGAAATCTATTGAATACGGATTTGAATATTATTTAATCTTCTAAATCTGATATGATAGTAAGTAACTATTCTGTGTTCGCCAAATTGTTCAAATACTTTGAATTTAATAGATAATCTAAAAAATTTATTTGCATATAGTCTTTTGCCTTTTTTTATTTATTTGAAGAACATTTTTTTTATTACACAATTTTTATTCTCTCTCTAACTATTTTTCCCTTCATTACAACCTCTGTTATACAATTTGTTTTTCTTTGTATGTTTTTATTGAAACCAAATTAATATTGCATTTATGAAACAGAAATATCAATTTTATCAAATTAAATTGTTATTAAGTACGCATTTGATTATTTCTACATTTTTTTTCACATAAAAAGATATAAATATCAAGTTCAAATAATCAATTGTATAAATCCTTGGTTTACTAGTTAATCGATAAATTTTATTTTTGTCAAAAAATTATGTTTTGTTTTATTGGAAGCAAACTTCTTTCAGTACACAACACTGGTTTTCATTTTCTCTCAACAGCTTAACACATTTGATATACCAAGTTTACATGAATCCTTAAATTAATTTCGCTCTCAATAATAAAAAAATAACAGACGTCGAAGTAGTTGTGAAATTTCCATAATTATTTTATGTTTATGCCAATGTTACTTGATGTTTTACTTTAAGATTTATTATAAGTTTTTTCTTAAAATTTCACATTAAAGAAAAACGATGTATCCTTCTTAACGACAATATTAGTGAAAACACATCTACTACACGATGTGTATTCACTTTTTTTTTAATATAAAGAAATAATAAAATTAATAATATTTTTTTATGATTAAATTTAAATAATTTTTATAATTTTATTATAAAGATTTTTTATTTATTTTCTACATAATTTTTTAATTAAAAAGTTAAATTAAAAGAAAAACAGTCAAATCGAGAAAAATCATTAGATTTAACTTGAATGATAAAATTGATAAAATAATTTTAGTTTAAAAAATAAAACTGAAAAAAAACATGTACACGGTATCTTTTTATATACTGATATATAGATCAAATTATTGATAACATCATAGTTTTTTACGTACTATGATTTATATTTTTCTTTAAAAAGTATTTAATAAATATTTAAGATAATACAAGTACAAACTCGGATACGGGTCCAACCGGTGAGATTAAATACTAATATCATACTTGATGTTGATGAAAACGAAAATAATTATGATTTTTTAGTTTAGAAATAGGGATGAAATCAAACATGTCTTGTTTATATCTAGTACCCTGAAGAAGAAATCCAAGAAGAAAAAAAAAACTTTTGATATTTTGTGGGTACATATACTTTCCCTTCAGTGGCAAAATCAGTTTATGTATGAACAGACAATAAGCAACCTGGTTGAATAAGTAAAATGAATTAGTTTGTCACAAAGGTAAATCAAAATATTCATAAAGAAAGTGTTAGAATATGTCGTTCTCATTCAATTCCTAATACCACACGTTATTTAAGCACTAATTATTAATTATTTACTGCTTAAGTTTTGAAGACTCTTCATATGGCCTATTTACTGGTTCAGTTTTGAAGACTTTTCATATGGCCTATTTACTGGTTCAGTTTTGAAAACTCTTCATATGGCCTATTTACTGGTTCAGTTTTGAAGACTCTTCGTATGGCCTATTTACTGCTTCAGTTTTGAAGACTCTTCATATGGCCTATTTACTAGTGCAGTTTCTGAAGACTCTTCATATGGCCTATTTACTAGTGCAGTTTCTGAAGACTCTTCATATGGCCTATTAACTAGTTCAGTTTTGAAGCCTATAAATAACATCTCCATGACTTGAAAAAAAGATAGAAAAACATTTTACAGAGACACACTTTGTAATATACACCTGAGTGTTTTTTTTGGTGAGGATTCTTGTTCCCATTCAAGAGCTTTGTACTCTTCTTTTCATAGTGGAACTTTGTTCATTATTGTCCCGTGGTTTTTCCTCTTACATTCAAAAGAGGTTTTCCACGTAAATCCTTGTGTGTTATTTCTCTTGCTCTTTTACTTACTTCTCTTTAATTTCCAATTGTCACGATCTTATGCTTCCGCATGCTACGATACCATAACAAGTGGTATCAGAGCTCTTAGTTGGAAATTCCAAAATGTCTGCAAAATTTGACATTGAGAAGTTTGATGGCAAGATTAGTTTTTCTATTTGGCGAGTCCA
>Ga0214544_1000802_pt1 | contig 61083 bp, 34 predicted proteins | sample CNSS3metaG_FD_160074 | JGI IMG/M metagenome (GOLD analysis project Ga0214544, IMG submission 160074) | Root nodule microbial communities from cowpea collected in UCLA plant growth center, Los Angeles, California, USA - CNSS3 | ecosystem: Host-associated > Plants > Roots > Nodule | place: USA... | reverse complement strand
CGTCTACGTTTGGAACGTTCACATGATTCAATCAAAGCATCTTCGAGATACCCAGTTGAGAAATCAGAGTGTTGAGGGGAGAGTGATGGTGTACTTCCCTCCATAGCTTCCACTGCATATTGAATATGATCAATCATTGCATTGCAACACTTAGCTAGTTATAAGCATTAATATCGTTATCCAACAAGGTAGAAATATAAAGAGAAAGAAAAGTATAGTACTTAAAGACATTTTGTCCGCGTTGAGAACTCCAAGGTTGTGATAATCCCAACCTAGGGAAGAACCACAGAGGCTAGTAGTAGTAGCAGTGTAAGCTAGGGAATGAAGATTGTTCATTTTGTAACAAGGTTTACTACACAGTGTGACTTGGTGGCAACAAAAAATGATGAGAAGGGTCTATTTATGTACAAGTTATGGAAGAAAACAGAAAAGCATGGATGAGTTTAAGAAAGAGTAGGAATAGTAGTAGTATGAGTCAGTCAACGCAGGGTGAGGAGAAAAGTGGATGTTCCTTGGGATTCTGAAAATGTGTTTGTGTTCACTTTAGTTTTTTAAAATTTATTTCCTTGGTTATATATGTGGGGGACTAAATAATTACAAAGGTTATCATATTGTGCTTCTGCTCTTAAATGTAAAGCAAGGGTGTGGAAAAGACATGCCCCCAAAGAGACATAATTCAAATTTCAGCTTTTCCTTTTGTGTTTTTCTTCCTGGACCCTTTGTATGGTATGGTTACCAACCGTTTCTCCAATGGGGCATTTCTTTTTTCTTCTCTTGCACATTCTCTCACTCATTGTGGGGGTCATATCTTCCACCACATGGAAAATCAACTTGGTGGGTGTCATATAACAAAAGGGTCCCACCAGAGGGCATGCTGTTGAGGGGCCCATGCAAGGTTAAAAAAGATGAGTTGAAGAAGAAGATGAATTAAATCATGGGTTTGGTCTTAGGGACCACCTTTTTTTATCCCACCCTTTGCTTCAATGCTTCAATATTGTGTGGAATTTTGTTGCACACAGACAGGCATTGTAGTTTGTGTGGATACTGATGGATGCACTCACAATCTAACACAACCTTTCTCCACTCACCATGTCTTTTTCTTCCTATTACTCTTACTTTTAATTTGTATGTAGGTTTTAATTCATACACCTTGGATGCATAAATGAAACTGGAGTTCAATCAAGAACATCAATTAGCATTAACACCTCCTAAGGCCATGAACTTGGACCTGCATAAGTAGTACAAGGTAGGTACACAATTAAAAGTAAAATGTTTTCAGTCAGAGTGAAACATGTGGAGGAAATTTGAATTCATTGAAGTTTTCAAAAGTACAATGTCTATTTACATTCCCAGCAACTATTTCCTGGGTACTATATATCAACTTGAGTGTTAGATGAAACAGGCAAACAATTATGGTGTCCAAATATTTTACTTAGTTCAGGCATTTATGGAAACCAGAAATTTACCCCATTGAATCCAAAGTCTTGAACAAAAATCTTAATCACAGCATGGGGTTTTTTAATTGCTTGCTATTCAAAGGAAAAAGAAAGTAGAGGAATAATTTCTTTTAGCTTCGAATCATCCCATTTTGCTTTAAAAATGTTAATTTAATATCGTGCATTAAAGAAAAAAAAGAAAAAAAAAAAAAAAAGAGGAATCCAAATACATACCAGAGCCCTAAAAAGATAAATCGAGTGCTAGGACTTTGACGAGTAGTTACTCATCATCTCAATTTTAACGCTTTTCTTTTTCGCCATTCTTCTTTAAATTAAATAAATATATATAATCGCACCTCAATTTCATTTTTCTTTTATAAAGAATGATTATGACCTAATATGTAGAGAGAGATTGTAAGTCAAATTTTGGTACAGCTTAATCATGAGAAGCAAATGTTTTCTTTTCATAAACTTCTACTGTAAAAAGGGTTTAAAGATCATCATTAAAGTTTATATAAACTAATTTAAATTCACACCTGATCTTAAAATTGAATTTACAAATTTTATCAACTGAATGATATTTTTCTCATCTTCGGATTAAAGATGAAGAGCCGTATTTAAAGTTGTTTCTCCATATATCATTTTAAATTAAAGATAATTTAAAAACTATTTGAAATTTGCTCATGATTAATTTTGGTTTATATAAAGATTAATTTTAATTTATAGAGAAACTCTTCTAAGCGTAAACCACTGGATTAACGGGTAAGATTCAAGTGGAAAATTGGGTTTCTACTCGTTCCAGCTTCATCTTGCTTCAATGGAATAACCCCAAATACTTAACTCTCCAAACCCTTTGATTGAACTAAAATTATAAGGCCAACAAATTGATGGAAAAACGAGTTTTGTTTAAAAGAAAAATTATATTTCTTTCAAAGCAAAAAGAAAAACACAGTCCATAAACTTCATCAAAGAAAAGTGTATCCTATGCTTTCAAAACTTATTTTTTAAAACAAAAGTATTTAACTTTTGCATTAATGTATATTTATATTAAAACATGTTCACATCTTTCTTACAGTTTCTGATAATTTCTTTTGGCTCCTGAAAAATATTCAATTTTAATATTTCATTCCGAAAAAACTCACTAAATGATTAAAATATTCAGATTTTTCTTTTCATCTCTGAAATGTTTCAGACTGTTCTTTCGAAGTTAAAAACTTTGTTTCAAATTACGATGAATGTAAAAACCGAATGAAACTCGAGACCGGCAGAAAAATAAACGATTCATATTCTAAAAATCAAAAGCATATTTAATTCAGATTTCTGTAATTCTTTAATCTGCATCTTATTTACAATTTAAATTCATTTTTAAGTAAATAAAACAATAAAAAGAAATAGTTAATGCCAAGTGTCAAGCATTGTGCTCGTGCAAGAGACTTTCATCATCAAACAAAAGTACATTTCAAAAACTAAGATGCTAATATTTTGCCGGCAATTCCAAATCAGAATTTGAATAAAGCAACAAACTACATCATAAACTACATCATAGAACATACTATTGTACTCTTCAAAACAAAAACACAAAAAGCCACATTTGATTCCTGAGAATTGGTCTTGCTCCCTTCATCTACATGCAAAAAGCAACAATACCTACAACACATTAATCTTGTAAATAAAGACCCACAATCCAATGAGAGAAAGTTGTGTACATTCTGTGCGTAGTTGTTCCGGAAAAAGTAATGGAACACCAATTAAATTTAAAGAACGATACAAAATATAAATAATAGAAAAATAGAAAGTTCCTGCAGGTAACAAGACGTGCCTTTTAAAAATTCTAAAGAAAAGAATCTACACAAGCTTGATAAACAAGCTCCGTACAAAAAGGGAGGACTAGAAGGGGAAAAAATGACAACTTTTAATTTGAATTGTCTATTAGTGACGTGTTTATTTTTTCGATTGGGAACAATCCAAGCACTAGTTAAACTCATTTCGGTCAGTTGAATTCAATTCACATTTATACTGTTCCAATTGAAAGAAAAAAAACCCTAAACTACTCACAAAACCAATTATTTTACATCAGGGTTATTTATGTTGCATGTCATGGACTCCAATTCTCCATCATCATACATTATCTATCAAAAGCTTTTCCTATTCATCATTCCTTCCCTTGCTCCGGTTATTGAGCAATGTGGCATTATCTTTCAACGAAGACATAACTTGAACAAAGACTCAAGAATGATGGTTTGGCGGCAATTCAATATCATTTAAACATCATCAAGAGAACGAAAACATACTAGGTCAAACCAGAAATGAATAATAACAACCAAAAAAAAATCAGCTTGACTCTGACTATCCATATGACCACAAAGACTAATCTTTCTTTTTCCTTGATAACCAATTACTTCTACTACACTCATCTTAAAAGGTCCATGAATAAGGATTCAGACTCCGGGCTTCAGTCTCCTAAAACATATTCTTCAACTGTAAATGCACAATCAATGTTTTCTACAAAAAAAAAAAAAAAAAAACACCGTTACTCAGTCAGAAGTTTATGGGTAGGCCAGTATGTGTGTGTCTGCGCCTGTAATTGAGTGAAAATTGTGATCACTGAAATTAACGAACATGCGTGTAAATATGTGTGTGTGAAAATTGTGATCACCGAAATTATGGGGCACATACAAATAATCATAAAAGTTAAAATAAAATGGTGCCAAAAGAAAATATATAATAATAATAATAATAAAAAAAAAAAAAAAAAAAAAAAAAAAAAAAAAACTTAGAGGAAAGCAGGTTACTTACTAAAGTAGCATGCTAGATGCTTAGTCCTCCATAAGACCTTCATCAGCATCATCGTCACTCTTCAATTTGCCACAGACATTGCATTCCATGACATTAGATGGAGTATCGCCCTGCGGAGGTAATGGAGCTAATGTTCCCCAGCAATTCGTTCTATCACACATGTATTTTAAAAAGAAATATGCATGTGGAAAATCATTATTATCTTCAAGAGCATGTTTGTCATTGTCTGATGCTGCCATAACTTCATATTGGTCCTCATCCATAACCTCCTCTTCATCCTCAGCATTATCTTCAACACTATCATTGTCTGACCAATTTGACTCCACATTACATCGATCACAATTACAGGAGAAGCCATAGTCTTCAATCAATCTCTTTTGCCTACCAGAATAGTTTTCATTCACAGGGAAATAGCTCAAACAAATCTCCCTACCTTGGGGAACATCATGAATCATCCTAATAATAAAGTCAGTATTATGGCTGCCTTCATGTGGATTGCTGTCCACATAATCAAATCTGCAGGCATTGGGAAGGCAGTCATGGTTAAAAAAGGAAGCATAGGGGTAAATACCATAGGCTCTGACAGACCTCTGGTCATCATCTGCAGAGAAGGGCTGCATTATTCCAAAGGCATTGAGCTTGTCCTTGACAAGAAGTGCAGAGGTGAGTTCTAAAGAAAATCCATTCTGGGGACTAATGAGGGAAAGTGAGCAGAGAGATGAAATAAGGGGGTGTAGGAACTTGGCTGCGGCAATGGTGGTATCATCAGGCGAACCCTGGAGAGAAAGCAAAATTTGGAAGTCTGAAGGGGAGATATTGGCAACATTGTAGGCAGCTATGAGAAAATTAGCCTGGACTTGGCGCTCAAGTGGCTGTTCAAGCAGTAGAGAGTTGCCTCTGAGACTAGATAACGCTTGACATACCCAAGAAGAATGTGAGGAGTTCAATGCCTTTGAAAGACAACTTGAGCTACAGAATCGATGGTAGCGACAATTGGGGCACAAAACTGTGGATGACGAAGAATCTCCCTGTAAAAATGGAGGCAAGGTTTTGAAGCAGTGATCACAGAAACATGAAGTTGAGGCAGAGGATGACGATGACAAAGACTGTCTGATCAAGGGCAAAGCTGAATACAGCAGAATGGGGGAGTCTTTTAGGACAATTTGACCAGCTTTAAGAGGCTGAGATGCAACCATTCCCCTCCCTCTTCTTTGTATTTCCTCCACCTTCAACAGGGAACTCGGAGCAGCCGAAGACATTTTTAAGTATTTTCAAATTGCCAACTGCCAAAACTAAATAGGTTTTGTTGGCCACCTTTTTTGAATTTCCACAGTATCCCTGATAGCAATAAGTTTGTTGGCTATATTTTCTTGCTTTGCACTACTGGAATCAAATGACAACTTGAACTAATTGACCTTACAGATTTTCTACAAACTATACAACAAGAATGCCCTTTTCCTGTTCTCCGGGTGACTCAGCCAGAAAAAACAGCTGCAAGATGAACCATAATAATGATGGGGTGACAGGTTTCGCAGTGAATTATTTGTCTTATATAAGCATAGTGATAAATAATAAATATTAGTAAATGTGCCTGTTTTTTTTTTCCATAAAGATCCAATCCAAATCAGTACATCACATTAAAATGCCAGTAGCAGTATAGTTTATAACTAAAGAAGTCATTAGGGAACAGCATTTCATCATAACGATAAGTAATGTCATTTTCATTTAGTGGATATGTTTCGGTTAGTTTAAAGAATCAAGTACTATTTTCTTGTAAACTAACAAAACATAAGAATTCAAAGAATTCATTTCTATCACTTAGTTACCCTGATGAAATAAATGCTGGGATTGATTGATGCATTTCTAGAGAAGAAATCATGATAGAAACCTGGACAGTCATTCTCATTATTCAATAATCAATATAGCACAAGGGGAGGATGCTTATGCAGCTTGCTTCTTCTGAGCTCCTTGAGGTTAATCCTAACTATGCTCACCCTTCTTCGTTTTATTTTTGGAGTCACAGTGAATTGGGGTTCAATTAATCAGTATCACTTAAGATGAAAACATTTATGGATAGACAAAGAGGATATAGGGATGGACTGGAAGGATTTCCTGGTTTTAATCTAACCATGCGAGAGCTAAATAAGACTGGTGAATGGGGCATTCAAACAGGACATCATAATCAAATAACTATAAATTGCTTGTTTTTCCTCAATTCACAGAAATAATATGATGTTTGACGATTCCCAACTGTTTGATTTGTGGACCACAACCCTTGTTCAAAAAGGTCTGTATTCTACGAATTTGCGATAAAAACACACAGAAAAACAGGAATTACAAATTATGCAAACAGAACATAACGATGACCAGTGTAACTTACCCGTCAGTCACAAAATGGGAGCTGCTTCCAACACAAAAATCAATAAATATAGAGTCGCTGGAAATGAAACTGCACAGCACAACAAGGAAGAAACAAAAGCTCTATTATTGTATGATTATTGTGACCTTAAATCGAACTAGTATTTAAGTTAGAAATAGAAGGCATTTCACTCACCTCATTCACATCAAGATTTCAAGGAAGAAGAGCCATTGATGCTATAAACCCTGAGGAAAGACAAACTATAAATTCATTCGCCTTACAAAGGGTTTTTTTAGAGTGGGTCGGGCCCTTCCAGACTTCGTTGGGTCTCCTTAGGTGCAAATATTTGGGCCTTGAAACACCTGAGTGAAGGAGATCGTTTTGGGGCTTCTTCCTGCAACTCCAAACACTTCTCCTTTACCCTTTTTTTTTTAAATTCCCATTTTATCCCTAAGTTAAAATAACTCATTTTTTTCTCTCTAATTGACCTATTCTCAAGTTTTTTTTTCAATACTTCGGCATCCGATACTTCTTTTGTTTTACGTAAGTCGATATCTTGTACTTATTTTAAGTTTTTTTTTCTATATATCGAATGTCGACGGTATAATTTTCTTTTATCTATGGAAGTTGACATCTAGTGTTTAATTTTGTTCTACAGATGTCGACTGTTGGCACAAGCAAGTTTGAAGCAAAGAATTGATAAAGCCATGTGCATGAAGATCATATGTGCTTGATGAAGATTGATGAAGATCCAATCAGTCGATTAAGTTTTTAGTGTGTTAAATTTGGAAATAATATGAAGATTGATGAAGATCCATATGACATAGGTTCTGGTATATAGTTTCTGGTATGAATGCATTCAGTCAGTTGAATTATTTTTCAATCGACTGATTTCACTTAAGTCAAGTGAAATCAGTTGATTGTATGGAAAATTCAATTGATTGATTTCACTTAAACCAGACTATATATGTTGTGTTTTCGAGAGTAGAGTAATTTTTCTGAGTTTTTGAATGCGAAATCTTGTTATTCTACTTTGGAAAACTCTCTCTCTCTTTGCAATACACATTTGCAACTCGTTGTTTGAAGATCTTATTTGATATTGGAGGCATTTTGACTTGTGAGTAGCTTGAAGAACACATGTATGGTTGGCTAGGGACAACCACCATCAGGTTTGGATGTTCTTGTGCCTCTAGTTGGTTACCTGATGTGATTTTAGATCTGTAAGTGTGATTCTTGCAGGGTATTTGTCTAGATTTTTGTGTGAATCAAAAATCTTGTATGGTTCTTTGTTCAAAAGTCTAATTTTGGTGTTTGATTTGTAAAACTTTTGAATATAGTGGAAACCAGGCTCAGGTTGTCCTGGTAAACTAGATGTAGCTTTGCGATTGAGTGAACCAGTATAAAAATAACTATGTAACTCTCTTTCTCTCTTCTCACTCACTTTGAATCACTTTAAAGTTTCAAGAAAATCAAGTAATCCACTCTTTGTTGTGTTTTAATGCGCTCTTGTGTAATATGAGACTGTGTAATAGTTAAAAATATTGATTGGAACAAGTCTTGTATGTAAAAGATTGTTGTTTGAGTTAAATATGTGAATTTTGTATTCTGCATAAATTCCCAGTATTTTAACTGATTGATTTGTCTTTTTAATCGACTGTTTCATAGCTCAAGAACAAATTAGTCTACTGTTTTATTTTTTGACCGATTGAAAATGTACTAGTCTGCTGCTTTTACATCCTAACTTTCTAGTCTATTTGATTCAATTGAAAAAAGTTTTAAGCTTTCGAAAAAGTTTTAAATAGCCAATTCACCTTCGTCCCCCTTTTAATAATTTAATTATTAAAAACACTAAATTCATATCACTATTTTTCACTTTGCCTAGTCACTATTTATTCATACAGAATTATGCCATATAATTGTTCCCTTAACGTTATTAAACCCAATTTAATAGAAAGGGTATGATTGATACCAAATTTTGAAAATATGGACCTAATTGAGACTTTTAAAAATAAAGGGACCAAATTGATATTTTCATACAAAATTGGGACCAAAGACATAATTTAACCTTTCAAATAAAAGACAATAGCTTAATAATGTTCACGTTCAATTCAACAAACTCAAACATTGACAATCATGACAACACTAATAATAGTAATCATTGCTTTGTCCAATATGGATGTTCAATTTTCAAATATCTATGCATGTACATGTTATGAACATTCATATACAACTCCGTTTTGAATTTCATTGTGGAGAAGTTAATTCTCATTTGCACATATAGAACACAAACAACTTTAATACATTTAAAATGGGATTCAAAATAGAAAAGAATAAATACTTGACAAAGAATCACAACAGTGTAAGATTAATTTGTATAAATCTTATTAAAGATTTTCAAATATTTTTTTGTTAATCCCATTTGTAGTTGTAGTGGTTTTTGGGATTGTGTTGTTGTGTTCATATGATTTTTGACTGTTGTTAGACACTTACAACATTGCATGATGAGATTTGGTGTTTCTGCTTGAGTTTTAGAGTATATATTAAAGTGATTATCCAACTCTCGAATAAAGTGATTGATATTTTGGATGGGGATTGATTTCTCCCTTATTCTGTTAGTACACATTTGCCTTGATTACAAGTTTCACTGGAGGATTATGCTCCAAATTGTAGTAAGGATGGAATAGTTTGAACTGATTCTAGATAGTATTCTTTCTAAAAAAAATATTGTTATAGCCAAAAGTATCTTAGTATGATTTTTAGGGTTTAAAGTTAGAGCATTCAAAATTGAACAAATTTATTCATAGTGAGAGGTGCATTTTATAACCCCTAGTCATTTTTTTTTTGTTATTTTTGAATCAATTGATATTTTTAATCCTTAGAGTTTGTATTTTCCTTAACTAATTTCAAGTACCACAAGTAGATATTTCTATAGTTTTTTGCTAATATTTTCAATAGTTTTATTGGACCCTTCTATTAGTAACTAGTAACATTATAACTAACCTCTTATATAAGTTACATTTTCTTTTAAAAAGTTGGTACTCACCCTATAATTGAGACTCATTATCCTAGATAGACCATGACCCCAGGCTCAAACCTTCAATATACAAAGCTAAGTATACTCGGGCTTTGGGCGAGTTAAGCCTAGAGGGTGGTGAAGCTAAAATTTGTTTTGTCTTTACCATATTATATTGTTTTGTTTTTTTCTACATTACATGGTTATTAAGATTTAATGTGTAACTTAGTTGCGATGTCACATCCTTATATTGATGCTTAGAGTTATAGAAAAAAACTTCAGTAAGCAATTTATGGGATTTTCATATTTTCTTTTTTTTGTTTGAAGTTCATTATAGATTGTGCAATCCAATTTTTTTTCACATTGTGCAATCCAAAAATTATGAGTGATGACTATCTGATTGTGCAATTCCAAATACAATTATGAATTCTAAGTTATATTCTATATTGGACAATTTTGAAGTAAAAAATCATCACTACGCCAAAATAGACAATAGACAACACTATTTAGAGAGTGCTTATTTAATTAAGCACTATAAATTAAAACACGGGATCAAAGGACAACGCTTTATAAAGTAAACACTATAAAATTTCATATATATAGATAGCGCTTCATCCATAAGGCGTTATCTATATGTATTTATATTTAAAAAATAAAAAAAAATAATAAGAGAGACCAATAGAGAAGGCTTCTTGATTTTGAGTGTTATCTATTTTTTATTAAAAAATTTCTAAAACAGCGTTCATGGTAGTTAATCTGATTTAGGAGGGTTAGGATAGAATGTCTAAAGGCTCACTATAGTTGGGGTTTTAATTTTTTTTTTTGAAGAGGTTTTAATTTTATCCTTTATTTGTTCACCCTTTTCCTTCTTAACTCGTTGATCTTTTTCGGTCTCAAAATACAAAATAAACCTATAAACCCTAAATTCCTGCAGGTGAATTCGCGTTCGTGGCAAAGAACCATATTGGCGTTTGACATTCACCAATCGCCACAATCAATGTCTAATTACGGATAAGGCCCTCTCGTCTTATTATTCTCCCAAGGTCATTTTGGTGGTAGTTGAAACTGCAAGAGCTGTTATCAATGACATTGGTAACCATCAAAGAACTCACCCGTCGGTATGGTTGTAAGTTGAAATTCGAATTTTAGAAGAAGGAAGATTTTTCAAAAAAAGAATTATGAACCTTAGTGTTGTGCTTTGTGTAAGGAGAAAGAAGGCAAGAGTGAAGGGGAAAAACAGTATTTGAATGCCTCACGAAAGTTTCTAACAACTAACCACGAAAAAACTCTAAAGCGATCGACTCAACGAGAACTTCCAGGAGTTGGGAAACACATTAGGTTTGTTGGTTCATTATTCAACATTTCCTTTCTTCTTCTTTATTTTTTTACAATATCATTTTTTTAGTTTTGCTTCTTTTTTTAAATTTTTTTTGAAAAACCTTTCATCGATTGGTTTTGGATCTGTTTGAAAAGATTCTTAGTTCTTCAAAGTTTAATATTTTTTTTTAAATTAGTCTTAGTTTAAGGTGACTTCTGGTTTAAAAGTATTTTTTTAACTTAAAATATATTAATATGAAAATTTCTATTGTATTAAAATTAGTTTCAAGGAATGTTGATCGATAGTGATGGTGTGAATAAGAGGATAGTGTTTGTCATGGTAATGGTAACGGGATAACATATCTAGTTTTATCTAGTTTTATATAGATATCTTTACTAAAGATTTATATATATATATATATATATATATATATATATATATAATAGCACAATTTTTTATGCCTATTTCAACATATATTACCAATTTAATGTAGCATTTATAACATAACATTACTAAGATATTTATGATTGTTTGAACTCAATATATATCTTGATAGACCTAAGAATGACAAGGCAATTATCCTTACCAAAATTGTCCACATGCTAAATGAGTTAACTGCTGAGGTTAATATGCTTAAAATTGAACATAAAGCACTTTCTGAAGAGTCACACAAAGTAAGGTTCTTACTAGTTTAAATTTTTATCACAAGTTTATAACTTCAATCTTCTACTTCTTTTTTCTATCAAATTTGTAATTTGCAGCTAATGCAAGAAAAAATGATCTCAGAAGATAATATTGTAGTTGGAAATGGATTGTAGAACCTGTGATGAAACTTTATACTGAAACAACTTATGTATCCACCATTGAAGACAAGAAGATTGCACTTGTTTGGTGTTATAAGGATGTAGGTCCAAACTTTGGATCATGCCAAGCTAAGGAACTTCTTGATCACCTTGAGAGTGTGCTTGCAAATGAACCAAAACAGTTAAAAGTAGCCAAAATAATGTAGAGGTTAAACCATAGGTGTGTACACCAATATTCTCTAGGAATGATTTGTTTTTGTATATTCATTTTATTTCTTGGATATTGATATCAATGGCAACTTCATCACTTATATTTTTGCATCAATTAATTCCACATGAAAACTTGTTTTGCAAGTTAGCTAAACTTATCTTTCATCAAGGCATTTAAAAACCATTACTGTAGTTGAAGTGTCTAGTAAAGGCACCACAATAGGATTAATGAGCCAAAATCAAGTTTGAGTGTCATTTTTTCCTGTGAGTTCTTAGTTTAATTAGTACTCTCTTTTGTCCTTAATTATTAAAGAAGACATTGTTGGTCTCTTTTGTAACACATTTTACTATTTCCATACAACTTCAAATACTAGTTAGTGTACTGAATTTCTTTCACCTGTTTTTGTTAAGTAACATAAAAGGAAACATATTGAATGTAGACCCTCTCTTGGTTCACTTTTCGCTTTGTGATTTTGTTTTTGAGAAATTTCAAGTGTTTTGTATCATTTTACTATTTCACTTGTAGTCTCTAACAAGTACATGTGGTGATGTAGAGTGTGAGCAAGGGACTAGTGGCAAACAACTACTTTCTGCCATGCAAGAAAAAGGAATGTACCTTGGTTTTGTTTTGTGCATAAAAGATGATAGGTATGATGAAGGCATGTTTGAGATGATCACCAGATCGTTGGGGGTCGATGATTTTGTTATGTGCATAGGAGATGATATGTTTGATGAAGACATGTTTAGGATCATTTAAGGAGCGTGCAGAACAATGATTATAATTATATATTTTCATTGTTATGTATTTTTTTTATATTTACATTGTAATTTCCAATTAATGCACTTTATCTTAAATCATCAATAAAATTAATTTTGGTTAATTTTTGTGAACTAATTTATATATTTTATTTATTATTATAATTTTTTTAAAGTAAATTAAGAAATTATAAATGCAGGAGGGTAATTATAAAGGAGGTGGGCAAATAAAAGAGGTTTCAAACCTCCATAATATAATAGTCACCAATAGAAGAGGCTAAAACCCTAAAAATAAAAACCTCTGCTACATAGCTATGATAAATGTTTTCTGCAAAAGATATCACTAAAATAGGCAAGAATAAACGAAAAATTAAATATATTATAAGAGATACATAGACAACGCTTGTTGAGTCAAACGCTATATATAAGAGCACTAATGGAGAACACTTTTCTTAGGAAGCATGGTCTTTCCAATAATACATACACAACGCTTGATAAGCCAAAAGTTGTCTATAATGTGTCATTAGATAACGCTTTTTTACAAGCGTTGTCTATTAATAGACACCGCTCCAATAGACAACACCTTAAAAACACTATCTATTAGAAAAAAAAAACATTGTCTATTAACAATTTTGGCGTAGTGAATATTCCAAAATGTATAATCCTAAAGTCAAAATTGAGTTGTTTTTTCAATTTCTTAGTCCATATTTAAGGTAGTTTAATTAAAACACAATATTACATTCCTTATTGTCACTACTTCACTAATGATTTTTCTTTTATAAAAATGAAATCAAAATTTAGAGTAAAATATCAAATGAAGTTGGTAAGTTATCTCACATAGATGAAATTGTGATATTTAAGACAATAAAAGATGAATTAGTTAAAGGTTGAGGCTTTTATAATGAATAATGTAAGTAAAAATTATAAGAAATTTATTAGTTTATGAGAGAAATTAACGAGTAAAAATATTTCTTACTAATTTTTTTGCTAATTAATGAGTGAATAGTGACAAAAAAATATCAAAACTAATTTAAAATTATTTAGTTGTGATATGATAAAAGTATGTCTTTATGTCGTTGTTTCCTCGTTGAGTTCAACATTTTGAGTTACAAAATAAATTATAATCCAAAACTAACACCTATATAATATTTATAAGAAATATCTTATACTATGTTAGAAAATAATCCTGAAGCGATTTTCACACTAATTTATTTATTACAATTCAATCACAAATAAATTAAAAGTAAATAAATTTATTAAGAAAAATCAATAAAATAGATCAACCAAGGATTATATCATATATTGATATATTTTATATAGTGGAGGTTTTTGTTGTGGGTTAAGCCGGATAAACCTAAGTAGGATAGAGAGTTAAGATACTCAACTTGTCCCATACGTTTTCTAGCGGGTTGGTAGGTCGACCCTTATGACCCACCCTAAATTATCATCATTACTCAATACTTATTTAATTAGCCAACAAATAGTCAGTTGCATAGTGAAAGTTAAATTGTAAAGTATTATAACTATTAAAAGAACCTACATTTAAACATTGTAGTCACGAAATGTAGCACAATACATTAACATATTAAACCATTAGATATAAAAGTAACGAGATATTTGTATCCTTACATAAAATTCAACGATAAAAACACATTAAATAATTACCTTTAGACTTGATTATAAAATCATTGTCTTTACATGTTACAAAATACAACAATCCAAGAACATACTTAAAACTTACTCTACTCAATTCTCAATTTTAATATTTTTTTCACGTGTCCTCAAAAGTAGCATCCTCTATTGGATGGAATAGTTACACATTCTCTTTTAAGTGGAGTGATTGCTATATCGTTGCTTAAAACAATGCTAGTGTCCAAGTCAAAAATTTGGGATTAGATTCATTTGAAAACTTAGTTAACAAATCCTATAAAAAAAATACATGGCATTAGACTATACAAACATTGAATGGTTCATACGACAAATAATTTTGTACTATAAAATAATACAACTGCAAAGCAAACACAAGAATCGTCATTGCCTAAATATTTTATTCTACAAAATTGTCCATTCTCCTAATACACATCCTTCACACACATATCATGTAACCATTCACAACAAATTGAATGTGAATAAGAAAGATATATAACTATATATATATATAAAAGAATGAAGTACTTAATGTTAACTTCATGCAACCATCATTTAACTTTTGAATGATTTTGTCATCAATACAAACTTTTTAAACTTTAAATGATTGCTAAAATATGAAAATTTTCACATAATAGTTGTATCCATCAAAATTGCAAACTCCTCTATAATATGACCAAAAATAATGTTCTAAAAGAAAAAAGCATTGTTTAAGTCATTCAATATTAAATATGTATGTAATTAAAGAAGTAGAAAATAAATAGTTTATCACATAACCTTGTCATGAGATTCAAAGATCTTTCCCCACAATTTCTTGAGCGTGTGGTGTCATCATTGTAAAAAAACCCAATTGGTTGAATCTATTTGATCAATTATACAAACCTTGATCGTATGCCCTACATAAACATGTCAACATATACACATATATCCATTATATAATAATAGAATGTTAAACAAAAAATTTGGAACTAACTTTCATGACACTCTTCTTGCATTTCTCACCAAAAAAAAAAGAAAAAAAATGGAGTTTAGGTATACCATTTTATTATAAATGCAAGCAGTATACCACCATTCATCGTCATCAATGTTCAATGGTACCCAAAACTACAAACACACTTTCTTGTAACAATACAACAAAATTACTAGGCATAGGGCTATCTTAGTAGTTAAAGTTGAAATAATAGGATAATTGTTTAATCGTATAATAATATGAATTAAAATATCATACTTCTTTGTGATCTTTTAGTCCTCATATTGTATTTCTTGTTGTGATAATCAAAATATTGCAAAAAGAATATTGCATTATGTGGCTTTAACATAGTATAAAATAACTACAATGTATTGCTCCTTTTATGCAACAAAAATCTAGTGGTACCTATCTTTTTGTATATCCAATCCATAAAATATATAAAATGTAGATAAGATTGAAATCCAGATCCAATAAAATGGATTTTAAATGGATTAATCAGAACAAAAGTGGATTGGATCAAGAAAATTGAAATTTTTGCCCACCCCTACTTTTCGAATGAGTCTTCTGTATGCAAAGAGTTGTAATTGGTTCATCAATTAAATGTTGCAAATTTTTTGCTTTGCAAGCCACAATGGTTGTGAACGTTGGGTTAGCTACAAATTTTCCTCCATAAGTCATGAGATATTTGGCCCATCATAAACCCTCCTACACCTATAAATAGGTTCCCAATGCTTCCTCCGAAAACACACACAACTCACATCTCTTCTCTCTATTTTTCCTTTCTTCTCTAAACATCTCAGGTTCTAAAATATTTTAGAGTTTTTTACTAGTTTTGAGATCCTTAGAGATATTTGAGAAATTCTTATTGTATCTTGGGAGACTTGTGTAACACGCAACAAATAAGTCTTTAAAGGACAATGAATATACACACCTAAGAAAATCCACTTTATCCGTGCTCTTTATCAGTTCTACAACATTTTTAAGGGTGGGTTGAAGGAACTCATCTCAAATGCTTTTTTTAGAATATTCAGACAATTGACTAATCCTTTAATGGCAAATCAACACTTTCCACACATATTATACAATATAAATATCAAACTACATTACATATCCTATTTCACAAAACTATTATCCTAACAAACCAAATATGAATTATAAAGTTACTTTTTTTAGTTATGTTAGCTTGTCACAAATCACGTTCTAAAATATCTATGTACAATCAATACAATTTTGAACATACATTTTATCTGAATATGAAAAAAGTAATGTTATTGAAAAATAATGAAACTTTGACGCATTATCCAAAAACTAAATATATTTGTTGATAGAATATACCTTGAAAAAACTTGAATTTGCAAAACTGTATATACTAATAAAAATATTTTGAACTTCTCCACGTACAAGGAATGCAAATAGTTCATCAACATAGTTTCCAAATAGAATGCCTTTAATTCAAAAATTATTTTGGAAAAGTAACATTGGTTAAGCAATTTGAAGAAGACAATATCATTTCTAAAAAATATGTATGTTACCCATCAACCTCAATGGAGATGACAATCAACTTTATCCTTTTTTTTTACTTTTTTTTCTTACTCTCTTTCACTTCCAATACCTATGAATACTCTCTTGACGTTTTCACAAAAAATAACTTTATTAAACTACAAAAATGTAATTGACTTGACATGTTCAACTATAATAGTTCAACTTATCCATTAAATAGTCTATGTCAAAATTAGGAGCAATAATTACAGAAAGAGGTATATGGTGTGGATTTGTTTCTAGAATCAATTAACTATCAGTTAATGCTACCTTTTTTCCAAATTGAAAGTTAATTTTATAAGGTTGGTGGTTCCTTTTGTAACATCAACCATTTGAAACAATATTGATAGGTTGGATAAAATGCACACTACTTTTAGCAATTTCATTTTAGAATTTGTAAATTAAAGACCTTCTTATTGAAGCATAAATTCTAACTTCCTACATGAAAACTTAGAGTAAAGAAATTACAAATTAGAAGACCCTTAAACTATATAGAGAAGTATAATAGTCATTCTATGATGTAAACAAATTGCGAGATATTACCCACCTTTGCACTCGAGGGTCAATCTTCGTCTGGCCTAAGAAAATCTTTGCACGCCTTCGGTACCTTTAGGGAGGCTTATGACCATAGAAACTATCTACTTGAGATTGTCCCTCGCACACAGGTCTTAGCACAAAATTAGAATTCTAATTCTTTTAGAGTGGTGAATTCTAACTTTTACCACATCTAGATATAAGCACATATATAACAGAGATAATGTATAAAATAGGAGGAACGAAGTCTTCATTAGGTATCACTCTAGAAAGTGCATTGGCTACAATGTTCATTTTCCCGGATTTATAGTGGATCTCAAAATCGAATCCAAGCAACTTTGCTACAAAAGATTGTTGATCTGGTGCAAGAACACTTTGGGAGAAGAGCTCCTTAATGGATTGTTGGTTAGTATATATTATGAAGTGGCTTCCCAAAAAGTATTGGCACCATTTTTGAACCATAGAGGTGATGTAACATAATTCAATTATATAAGTCGAGGAGTTCCTTAGTTTGGGGCAGAACTGTTTGCTAAAGTATGCAATAAGGTGACCCTGTTGGGATAAGACAACCCTCATGCCTACACCCGAGGTGTTTGTTTGGACTGTAAAGATAGAGTCAAAATGGGGTAAAGCCAACACTGGAGCATTAGTAAGAGCCTTCTTGAGATCAATAAAGGTTGTGGTAGCAGACTCAGTCCATATGAAATTGTCTTTTTTCAACAAAACTATGAGGGTAGAAGCAATTGACGCATAACCTTTTACGAAGCATTGATAGAACCCCATGAGGCCAAGGAAACCACAAAAGGATTTCAATGATGATGGTATGGGCCAGTCAAGTACCGCTTGGATTTTAGAGGGGTATGGACAAACACCTACTTAAGAAACCACATGCCCTAGGTATTGGATTGACTGTTGCCAAATGGAACACTTGGAGTCGTCTTTCTTTTTGACAAGAAGTACATGATAGGAGAATGGACTTGTGTTGGGAATGATGAAGCCAACATCCAACATCTTTTGAACTTGGATTTCAATTTCTTGTTTTTGAAAGTGTGGATAACGATATGGTCGAACTGAGACAAGAGGTGTGTTAGGGAGCATGTTAATGGTGTGGTCGGTGTTATGGGAAAGGGGCGGGGAGGTAGGTGCAACAAAATGGGAAGAGTATTTGTGGATCAATGTTTACAATTAAGGGACGGAAGACAATGGTATACTTGGGGAGATCGTATTAGTGGAGGGTTGTGTTGGGAGAGTAGGTAAATGGGGAGAAGGCTTTAGAGAAAGTTGGAATGAGACTTCCACACAGTTTGTGTGTTAGAGGCACCGAAGCTGGTGGGCCGTAATGGGGGTAGGGTTAGGGCTTTGGTCTCCCTTAAACTCCACCATCTTATTTTCCCACGTGAATCGCATAAAGGGCCCATTATAGTCCATGATGAAGGGACTAACTTGAGTGAGCCAGTGAACGCCTAAGATGATATCAATGTAAGAGAGGTAAAATGGGAAAAGATCGACGCGAAATTGTAGGGATGTTGTAGTGGCTTAGGCTTGTGGACAAAAAGTGTGCATGGAAAAAATTCTCCATTGTCGCCCATTACTCAGAATGGGCTTGGTGTGTGTTTCAAAGTAAGGTTAAGAAATTGGGCTACCTTAGATTGAATGAAGTTATGAGGTTTTCCACTGTCCATCGTTATTTAGACCTCATCCATTGATTGAACCAATGATCTTAAAGGTTTTAAGGCTCCACTAACCTAAAAAAGAGAAAAAGAGTGCAAGCTAATTAGATCCGCTTATAGGAAAGTGTCATCTGGTGGTTAATCATCCGAATAAGGTATCATCGCGATCATCAATGACTAAGAGAAGAAACTGGGATTTGCAGCGGTGGCCCTTTATGTATTTTTTATGCAATTGTAGCTAAGATTTTTTTTTTCTCTTCGGGCTTGCATCTTTGCTTGTATTAAGCGTTTAATGTGTATTTTGGTAGAAGGGGTTGGAAGTAGAGGGGCAAGTGGTTTGGGTAAGGTTGGGGGTGTTGGTGGTCTAGAGAATTCGAAAAAGGGTGGTGGGGACAACTTATGCCTATCATCGTGGAGCTTAGGAATCGGCATTGCTTGGGGAATGTCAATGGGGGTGTAACGCTGTAACTTTGTGGCAGAGATGGCACTTGAGACTGGAAGTGAAGTAGTTGAGGTAAAATCTTTTTGGGTAACCGGAGATCGATTAGCAAGTGATTTAAATTTTGAGATGTAGTCTTCGAGCGTTTGAGTCTGTGAAAGCTTGCACAGGGCAGCGATGGGGTCTTCAAATTTGGAGGGGGAAAACACAACTCTAGAGCTCGAAGAAACGCGTCCCACGAAGTGGGGAGGCGATTGGTGTGCATCCACTATTACCAGGCTAAAGTGGGTGATCTTGAAGATCCACCCTAAGGTGTCCTCGTCGTTGAACGAGGAAAGATCGAATGTCGTGGGGAGGGTGTTGGAAGATCCACCCTAATGGTAATGGGGAGGAAGCAAGTTTGGACTCTAAGAGAGAGAACAGGCATCAATGTCGTGGAGGGTGTTGGAAAAATTGGCTTGGGCAAAAAGAATTTGTTTGAGCTTTTTGTCAAGGTAGGAAATGGCTTCAGCCATGAGAGAAGAGTAGGGTCAATGAAAACAACAATGAAAGGTGTCACAGTGAAGAGAGAAGAATAATTTAGAAATTTGTTATATATTTATTGTTCTCCACTCCAATCATTGGGTGGTGTTTATATAATGTATTTCATGCAACATGAAAAACAAAAGGAATATAAAGTTAGTTATGCTCATTATGACATGACCAAATCCTTCTATAACTGTCACATTTTTACTTGGTCACGTAATCCCTGAGGTAAGGAGGTTTATTCGTAATTCTTTGTGACCTCTCTCCATTGTCAATACCCTTTTGGCCAGAATTTGGGCTCTTTTGATTCATTGGGCCTAACAATGAGCCATACTTTGTATACTAGATGTGCCACGGGGGCTTCTCCCTGCACCCCCAACCTTTCTCATGTACTCCCAATAATTACACTTTTGTCCCTAATTAATTTTACCTACCTTGGTGGTTGAAAGCCGTGAAAGAAAATTTGTTGCATTGCTACTGCTCCTCTTCTTTTTATTCTTGCAAGTGCCTGCACCCCCAACTTTCCTCTGTTCCGTTCTGTTTTCTTCAGTGTTCATTTCCTCCCAATATTTGTGGTGCTCTATGTCCCTGTGATCCTTGTCTCTATACTTCAAGCTCCCACCTATGGTCTTGTTTCATTCGTGCTTCAAGCTACTTCTTCCATCTGTGCTTCAAGCTCTTTGAGTGGTGGTCTTGTTTCATCAAATCTCTTAAAAGCTCCTTTCTTCCAAGTTAGTATTTATAATCCCATTGTAATCATACATTAAAATTTACTTTTTATTACCATTGCAAATGTTGACATCTGCTTTAAACAATTGATTTGTAGATATCGACATCCGTTTCTTTTTTTTTTGTATTACGGATGTCGACATTCGCTTCAGAAAATTGTGTTGCGGATGTCGACATCCGTTATGTAATACTTTTTTGTTTTATTATCATTGTGGATGTTGACATCCGCTTCAGAAAAATGTGTTATGAATGTCGACATCCGTTTCCTTTTTTATGTTTTTTTTTGTATTATGGATGTCAACATCAGCGACATCGTTTCAGAAAAATGTGTTGCGAATGTTGACATCCAATTTAGTGTTTTCTGTATTTTTAATTCATTACGGATGTTCACATCTACTTCAGATATTTGATTTGCGGATGTTAATATCTGATTTACTTTTTTTGTAGTTCTCATGCATTACTATTCGTTATTTTTTTGTTTGAACGCACAACGAATTTTGACATCCCGTTCTAGAAATTGAACTACGAACGTCGACATCCGGTTTTATGTGGTTTCATTTACATCCAAACCGCGGTGGACTTAAAGACGCTCGAGGTGGTGGTGGCTCGTCGACGTTGACAACGGTGGGATGCTGGAGATGGCAGGACCCACATCGAAAACCAGTTACACCCTTACCAAGAAGACAATCCCTTATGACTCCATACTGGAACACCTCTCTTCCCTAACAAAATCGATTGCCACGGACATCGGCACCCACATGCTAGAACTCTTTGGCTCTGACGCGAGTTTGACGTTTCAAACGGTGTCGCGTGCTCTGTTGAGGGCGATAGGACTCGACGAGGGGATCCTGCTGAGCGGGTGCCAGGCGGACGAGACGTCGGCGGACATGAACCCTGGCGTCGTCGGAAAAGCCTATGGGGCGTTCAACAACGCGGTGGAGACGGTGGTGAGGGAGGAGGGTGGGTTGAGCAACAAAGAGGTGGTGGTGAGGACGAGGAAGGTGCTACAAGATCAGAGGTTTGATCAGCATCCTTGCCTCTATTGCAGTAATGAGAAAGTTGGTGCTACCTTCCTTGGACATCCTCAGAAAACAGAACACTAATATGTGAGATGTGAGATGTGTTTGTGTGTAGGGAAAACGATAAGGATTACGGCGAGGAACGACAGGAGCGCGGTGGCGAAGGTGGTGGACGAGTGCGACTCCACGCAAGGGTGTGACGAAGAACACGCGAATCAATTGCCATGCAAGACCAACATCGTTAACGCATCCGAAACTGTGTGGAATGACTTAGGGCTCAACACTGATGATGGTGAAGTAGCAATCACGTGGACCATGGCATAAAAAACTCATCATCATCAGCAGGAAAGACATGTTTAGTCCACCATGCCTTTTGTTTTGTTCTATCTCTCGCTCCGTGATAATTATGCGCGTATAAAGATTAGTGACAGGGATCACATCCCACACCCCAAACAACAACACAAAATAGAAACGGATGTCGACATCCGTTGTTCAATTTTCAGAACGGGATGTCGACATCCATGGTGCAAGATAGAGGTCTCTTGTGTCGTTCTCATCAGCATGCCTGATCATGTTTTTCTACAACTAAATCAAGGTTTCCAGATTTTGAATCGTAGATCCTAGCTATAACTGATGCAACTGGGGCAACAGAAAACACCAGAGCTCGAATTTTCTCATAAGATAAAGGGGTAACAGATTTACATTCATAGTTGTGACGACATGAAGATGTTATCATGAAGTGAGAGTCTAATGGAAAAGTGGGTAATATATGAAACCTGGCCTCTATCAATGGCTAAAATTCGAAAGGCTCTACGGAACAGAGAAGAGAGAATGACCTAGGTCAAGTTTCATCGGGGTTGCAGGGCTGCTGAAGTATAAATAGAGAAAATTTACTGATTGACATTTACTTTTTACTGCAAGGACAAACATGGAATTAAAATGGTTTTTGGAGTTACAGGAGAAATGATTGGAGATTGAAGTAGAAGCTCCCATGTGCCACATACGTTCGATGATTCTTTGTTTTAACTAAGTTTGGATTTTATTTTATTTTTTTGTCGTTGCAACACGTGACAACAAAATAGAAAGTTAGTTTGTTGTTTTTGAACTATTTACATTCTTTACTACTAAAAAAGTTTTTGTTTTTTTAATCTTAAGGAACTACTGATAGATTTTAACTAATGTTTATTATTGAAGGATGTTAAAGTTGTAGAAAACTTTCTACCAATTCTGATAAAAGACAGTGAAGAATACTTTGTTTGGGAAAATGTTGATTTTATTTTCAATGTTTCTATGCTAGCTTGGCTTAACAAGCTAAGATTTGCACTATGACAGAACATAAGTAAAAGAAGTAGCACATACTTCCAGAAAAATCATGACAACGACAGAAGGACACTGTACATCAGAACATGCTTCCGCCCCAATAGATGCCAGAAAAATCTTAATAACCCTTCTTCTGCTTGTACCTTTTGGCAGCAACAATGTACGCCAACAAATTTAAGAAGCTAAGTCCAGCTAAAAGCAAGAAAAAGTAATCCAGATGACCTTTGTTCAAGTTATCAGGAATCCAACCAAGATTTCCACCTTGTGTGGTAAAGTAAGTTACGGTAGTAAGAATAAAAGAGCTAAAGTAATTTCCCAATGAAAAATTCAGAAGTGGCAGTGCGGTACCCAGAGTCTTCATAGAATTTGGAGCTTGGTCATACAAGAACTCAAGCTGCCCCACAAATGTGAATACTTCAGCTGCCCCTAAGAAAAAGTTCTGAGGGATCTGCCAAAATATACTAAGGGGCACTGCAACAGGTTCATCAACCAGGTCAAACTCTCTTGCAAGGTCCAAACGCCTAATCTCCACAACAGCAGCTGATAACATGCACAACACTGAAAAGAAAAGGCCAATGCCTATTCTTTGCAACTTTGAAAACCCTCTTTCCTTGCCTGTGAACTTCCTTATGATTGGAACAATTATCTTGTCATAGAGAGGGACCCAAATAATAACACTAATGACATCAAAAGTTGAGAGGGAAGCTGGGGGTAATTTGAAGTTACCAATAAATGTATCCATCAATATTGCTTGCTCCACAAACAATGTTGACATCTGAGCATAAACAGCAGAAAAAATTATCCCAGTAGCCCATATTGGAAGCAATTGAATCAAGATTTTCAATTCTTCCACCTGTGTTACTGTGCAAAGTCTCCATTGATTAGAGTAGTCACCACTTTTTCTCTCATAGTCGGATACTATAGCTGCTCTGTCAAGACACCTTCATTAAACAGGAAAAAAAAGAAAACATAAGAATTTTAAGAAAGTCATGTGCAGTAAAGTCCTGTTTGTAGTTGTTAAACGAAGATAACTTAAACCAAACAAACATAGAACCATAACATGAAAAGAGAAACAGAACAATTATCGTATTTGTTGCTGAACCATATTGTATTTCATATTCTGAATCTTATTTAAGAGTAATTACATGAGAAATGACAATCCATCATCGTACTCATACATGGTCTCAGTAAAAGCTCATTACCCACTACATTTAGAGTACAAATCTTTCCAAAATCAGAATATATATCCATGACTGAACATTACCACTAGTGACACAAGAAAACTAATCGAAATAAGTAAACATGATTACAGTAGTAAAAAAGAAGAGTCTAACAGCCCATCAATTTAATACTCCTCCTTATAACTTTTCCTGAAGATTCTCATCTAGCTTCTTAGCTCATTAAACTTTCCACATGTAAGTGCTTTAGTTAAAATGTGAGCAATTTGATCTTCATACCTGCAAGTAGCAATTGAACATTTTCATTCTGCTCAGCTTCGCTTATAGTATGAAATTTATTTAACATTGATATGCTTTGTTCTCCCATGTTGAATTGGATTTTCAGCAAAAAGCTATGACTGAAGTTGCTACACCATAAAACAGTAGCTTTCTCCAATATATAATGATTTAAGTTTTACAAAACATTTTTGACCCATAGCTTGAATTGAAGCAGCTTCAATATATTTTGCTTCAGCTGAGGATTCCATTTTGCCTCTTAGGATTCCATGAGAACACTCCACTGCCAAGTGAAAAAACATATCCCGTTGCACTCTTTGAATCATCAATAAATCAGCCTAATCACTATCAACATAACCTTCAAGCCTTCCATACCAAATACCAAAATCAACATTACCTTTCAAATATCTCAACACTCTTTTGCCTACACCAAAGTTCGTAAAACCTGGTGAGTACATGAACATTGAAAGCAAACTAACAAAGAACATCAAATTTGGTCTAGTTGTAGTCAAGTACACAAGGAAAACAATCAAGCTTCTATATTTACATTAGCCTTTCCATCACCAATTCTTGGACAACTTTTCATTTACAAGCTGAGTTGAAATAGGATTACAATTTCCAATTTGAATTTGTTTTAGCATATCATTTGTGTACTTTCTGTGAGAGAAAGATTTCATCTTACCTCAACACTTTTGGAAAGCTATTATCACACACTTTAACCGTAGTAACCCCAGAATCATTAGCATCCAAAATGGTGCTGCCATTGTTTTCAAAAGAGAGTGAATATTTTTTTTCTTCAATAGCTGAGCAGTGCTAACAAATTCTTATCCAAGTTTAGAATCAACAAAACATCATGACTAAATTTAGGACCTTTGCGAGTGTGACCAAAAACAGTACCTTTGCTTTCAACTTGAACAATGTCTCCATTTCCAAGCTTAACTTTAGTTTGGACAGCCCTATCCAAAGAGGTGAAGATACTTGAATCCTCTGACATGTGGTTTGTGCAATCACTATCAACATACCATACATCCTTTGAACTTGAACTACATGCTTCAGTAGCCATAAACAAGAGATCTTCAATTTGGATACTATCAACATACCATTCATCCTCATTTAGAACCTTTGCTCTTAAGATTGCAATTTACTAACCATCTCTGAAATAGTTAATTTCTTAAGATTACATGACTCCTTAATAGCAGCAAGTTTCGCTTCAAATTTTTTGGGTAGGCTAATCAACATTTTTTCTATAAACTTGTCTTCTACAACCTCACCATATAGCCTCATTTGATTCACCACACGGGACAGCTTTGAAGTGTACTCCTTGATAGACTATTTCTCCTTCATTCTTAGTATTTCAAACTCTCTTTTAAGAGTCAAAATCTTAGTGGACCTTATCCTTTCATCACCTACACATCTTTCATTAAATTCATCCCATATTTGCTTGGCTTTTTTTAGATGCATAATGTTGGTAAACACCTCATCTGTCAAAGATGAAGGTAGACACATGAGACAACTTTCTCCTTCTTCATAATCTCCTCATGTTGGTCGATTTTTTTATCTATCAAAGGTAATACTTGCTTATCTTGATCTGCATAATCCCATAAGCCAAAGGACTTTAAACATTGTCTTATTTGACAACCCCTATGTGATAATTTTCCCTAAAAAATTGAGAAACAGCCAAAACAACATTGCTCCCTGAAACCACTTGATCTCTCAATAGTTTTTGAAACCCACAACCAATAAGAACACTGCTCTAGATACCACTGCTAAACAAAGATAACTTGCACAATATAAACATAAAACAGAACCACATCATGAAAAGAAAAGACTGGTGAAGAGAAACAAAGCAATTTCCGTATTTGCTATCGAACCATATTAAGGGTAACTAAATGAGAAATGACAGTCCATCATCATAATCATACATGTTGCTAGCAAAAGATCGCTACCAACTACATTTGGAATACAAATCTGTCCAAAATCAGAGTAAATCAATATATGAACATTACCACTGACGTAAGCAAACTAACTTAAATAAGTAAACATAATTACAACAACAAAAAATAAGAATTTACAACCCATTAATTTAACAGTAGCTGACATTATGGACGGAAGCATTTTCAAGCAAGTGAGGATCCTACAAATTATTATTTGGAAGAAGAAAAAAATGTTAAGATAAAACAGCTCCAAACTTTAGCACAAGATTTCTCTACCCAACCAAGACAGGATAAAAGAAAAAAGTTTAAACGCAATCTATCCTAGAAGTCTCAAAGACCACAACAAGCTTACAATTGGGGAAAGGAGAAAAGATAACAATGAATATGACATAATGGTTACAAAATAACATAAAGCAAAGTGAAGTGAAAAGCATAAAAAGGTTTTCCCTATGCAAATAGATCTAATAGCACTATAAATCAATATAAAAAAATGAACAGACGGTTTTTGAGAAAACTCTCAATTTGGTCCGGAAAGCTATATCTATTACATCATTAATCCTTCAAAGAATATTAGAAAATCAACATGTATAACAAAGATAATCATACACCTATGTTATGATAATGAAAGAAGGTCATAATAATATATGTCAGACAGTTTAATTACCTAAAATCTTCACTATGCTCCAGTTTGTGACTCCCTCTAATTGCATATCTCTCTTCTGGTAACTCATACAGGAGATTACTGTCCCAAGGGACAACCAGATTACACTTCCAGACAGACGCATACAAAACCTGGCAAATTCTTGTAACAGGACTTCCCTTAGGTTTCTGAAACCTATAAAGACGTGTTCCCAAGAAGAAGCTTACAATAGATAATCCCATAAACAAAGCAGGGATGCCAAATCCAAGACCCCATCCTGCGTTGTCTTGAATCCAAACAATTAAGGTGCATGACAAAATGGCACCTAGATAGATAGAAAAATAATACCAATTGAAAAACGACCCCTTCTTAATTCTTTCCTCGGGATCACTATCATCAAACTGATCTGCCCCAAAAGATGGCACACATGTTTTCACACCACCAGCCCCAAGCGCTATCACGTACAGACCAAAGTAGAACACAGCATATTGTGCAGGAGTGGCTGAAGGGCATACAGAACCCAAACATTCAGCAGGCTTCAATGCTGGTAGAGATGCAGAAAGTGTCAAGCTGCACAACCCCTGCACACAGTAGCCATGCCACTATTACAGCAAGAAAAGAAAACCAAACAGCAAAGCATATATGCAATTTAAGTGTTTAATTTTAGAAATCCTCTTTTAAAATAATAATTACAACAGTGAAGAAATTTATCAAGTATACTATAAAGTTGATTAAAAACAGAATCAGGGGCTCTCATGTTTATCTTTCATGATTTTCATATTACTGGACAATTCAGAGAAACATTCTAGGAAAAGAGGACTATCTGATCTTAGTTTATTACAATGAGATAAATGAAAGAGAAAACAGCAATTGTCCAGTATCGACCCCAGTAACCATCTCCCAGAACGGCTCCAATGAGAGGTGTGAGATAAGAAGTGCCTTGCCAGATGCTGACGTTTCTTGCAGCAGAAACGTTTCCTTGATGCAGTTTGGTAGTGAGATAGGTAACAAGATTTGAGGAAATTCCGAAGAAAGCCAAACGTTCACAACACTCATTACCTGAGATTCATGTACATATAAAGGATATAAACAAAAAACTTAGTGTTCAATAACATAACAGAAACGTAGAAGCATACCTACCTAGGATAAAAGGACAAGCCCTCCAATTGCCAGTATTCTTCTTAAGAACAGGCCTGCCTCTAAAGTCCTCTGTGCCATCTCCTGTGTACTCTTCACTCCTCTCATCCTTCACAGTTAAATAAACAAGAAAATCATATATCATAGAAAGATACCATTTTCTTGTTTCTTTAATTGGAATTCTTGGACCAAACTATGCTATGAGTATGTGCTGTGTTATGGCATGCTTGTACAGTTGTATTGTACACAAGTAATTAGCTTGACAAGAACATAAAACATTTGAGGTAAGGGTATGTGTAGAGAAAGAAAGATGGAAAGAAGGAGAACCTGAAGAAGACCATCTTCCAGAAGTGGTGCACCATCAACGGTAGAACCCATGTGTTCGGTGAGAACTCTCTCTCTCTCACTTACATGTCTTATTCTAAACTCAGCTAGACTCAGAATATTTAGCAAGAGTAGGTGATTGAAAGGAAGACGGATCTTATCGTGATACCAACATGCATAAAATAATTTAATTAAAGTATCCAAATAATATATAGATTTTTAATTTGATTTTGATAAGGCAGATATATTTTTGTTAGTAGTTAGTTAAAAATATCTTCTACATCATGTTAAAAATTTACACTATTAACATAGTCTAAAAATTTTAGATTGTTTACATTATGGTTTAATTATAAATTGTTTTATATTATTTGTTTGTTTATATAATAATCATTTAAAAATCGTATTTAGGTCAGTCATTGTCAGTACCAGAAAAATATACCATTGAAGAAATAATAGTGTTAGAATATACAATGATTTCCACATTTTTGTTGTCCATTACTATAGTAGCATTTTCTAATGCCTGGACTTAAAGTATGCAATGAACTCAATCCAAAAACTATGAAGAATATACCGCGATGAGATTCTGCATCGTTTGCAGTTCGATCTGGATGAATGAGAATTCAGAGAATGAGGTCACATTTCATTATGCAATTTTTTTTTGTTTTGCTTTTGTTTCTTATGGAAACGGAAAAGTCTGGCACGTGTGTGGCCCCAGTCTCGGACTCGGTCCTCCATTTATCATTAGCTAATAGCTATCTTCTGTGGTATCCGACACTTTAAAATGCTGCCCAATTATGTGGACAGAAACAAAAAACACTAATGTTATAATTCCAAAAAGCACTCATTGGTTTTCTTTCATTTGATTGTAATTTCTTACTTTTATTATTTTATTTAGGGAACTCGACCTAAATTAATTCAAATGAAATCGAGAAGTTCACTTCAAGTATTATTTCTAAAAGTTTGTCTGACAAATTAATTATCACTAATCAGTTTAGATTTAAATCTCTCCTAAACCCACTAAAAGTCAGAAAACTTATATGTAGTAATTTAAAATTAAATAAAATTATAAAACGTTTTGTATTATCTGTGCACAGACTAGCTTATCTAATTAAATTCTCTTAAACAAAATGCTCTCCACTCAGTCATTTGTTAAACTGTAAAACAGTGTGAATCTATTGACACAATTATTCCAGTCTAGCAAGTGTAGTCAGAGAAAAAAGTATGAATTGTGAGAGGGAATTGGATTCTAAATATATGGTAGGGTTTTAAGATAACTAATTGCACGCAACTCAAACGACAAACAATCCTTGTTGGAATTATGAAACGAGGAGCACATAAAAGTAGCATCAACCTTTTGTACATCAATAATTACAAGTGTGAATGTTGCAATGTAGATAAGTTGAACATTAACTTCCAATAATAAGCTTACAAGAGTATCATGTAATCTCATAACTTCCAGGCTTCATGAGAGTGCAGAGAGCAGACTGTTTTGAAGTGGGCATGACAGAGATTTTCCTTTTTAAGTGAAAGAAACGTACATAATTGCAGAACATCATTATTCCACATACAGAACAATCACGACATTGACATTCGGAAATAGCAGAACGTCCTTCCAGTTCAAATAAATGTTTGAAAAATCTTAAGCAGACCTCTTTTGCTTGTACCTTTTGGCAGCAACAACGTACACCAACATATTTAACAAGCTAAGTGCAGCTAAAAGCCAGAAAAAGTAATCGAGATGACCTTTGTTCAAGTTATCTGGAATCCATCCAGGATTTGCACCTCGTGTGGTGAAGTAAGTGACTACTGTAAGAATAAATGAGCTCAAGTAATTCCCCAGAGAAGTAGTCAGAAGAGACAAGGCACTGCATAAACTCCTCATGGCATCTGGGGATTGGTCATAGAAAAACTCAAGCTGCCCCACAAATGTGAATACTTCTGCTGCCCCCAATAAGAAATACTGAGGGACTTGCCAAAATATATTAAGGGGTACAGCAACAGGTTCATCAACAAGATCAAGCTCTTGTGCAAGCTGCAGACGTACAATCTCCACTATAGCAGCTGCTGACATGCACAGGACTGAAACAAAAAGGCCAATTCCCATTCTTTGCAACTCTGAAAAGCCCCTCTCTTTGCCTGTAAATTTCCTTGCAATGGGAACAATAACCCTGTCGTAGACGGGGACCCAGAAAATAACACTTATCACATCAAAACTTGAGAGGGAAGCAGGAGGAATCCTGAAGGAACCAATATTTGTTTTCATCATCGTCCCTTGTTCCACAAACAATGTTGACATCTGGGCATAAACAGCAGCAAAAACAATCCCAGTAGCCCAAATTGGAAACATGCGAATCAAGATTTTCAATTCCTCCACCTGTGTAACGGTGCAAATTCTCCACTTGTTAGAATAGTCACCAGTTTTGCCCTCAGCATCAGACACTATAGCCGCCCTATCAAGACACCTTCAATGAAATAAAAGAAATGCGGTTTTAGACAATAGAGGACAACATTGAGTGTAAAATCTTCTGAAGAGGATAAGGCTACTTCAACTATTATCGAGAGTAGAATAGAAAAACATTATTAGGACAATAGATAAAAAATTTAAATTTTAGTTGAGGACCTCTCAATTTAATAATAATTTTCTAAAAGAAAATTGATTAGAACTTATAGGAAATCTATCCAACACCATAATATTCTTAGGGAAAAGAAAACCAAAACAACAATAAATCTGCCAGTATCCTTCTCAGAAGAGTAGCAACAGTCTGATGTATTTTTATCCCTCTTGAATAAACAAATTCTTAAACATAGCAAGCTCATTCTTTGATGACATCCAAATTAGACAAGCAAATAAACTTTGTATAGTCACTTCTCAGAATTCAGAATAGGAGACAATTATGTGCAATGTTGAGCCATGAAGGAAAAATTTAATCATGAATAAGAAGGCAACAAAATGAGGAAATAATAATCAGATAAGCATACGTTGATTATTTTTCTCAAAAATATTTGCTTCCATAAGTTCCATATCAAATACACACTGCAATACAAACTTACGGGCAAAGAGAAATAGAAAGAAAACGTGTTACCTATATTCCTAGATATCAAAACGACAGCAATAATATATACCAGTACATTTAATCAGCATTAATAAAATTTATGTATACCGGGCGTTTTTGTACTCCCTTACGTTTAAGACCTTATTTAGCACACTGGAAAGGATAAGATTCACTGGATAAAGAAGGGGTAGGATAAAAACTATTCACCAAATAAGTATTTAAAACTATCATGTTTTGTCGAATGCTAACTAAGACATTCAATTTTTCACTAAATTTTCCATATCAAGACGCTACCAAATTTAATGCAACTGTTTTCTTTTCTGTTGTAACTCGAAAAAATTTCACAGACATGGGGAAACACACCTGACAATAAACTTCAACCATAGAACCAGAGAGATGTGAGGAAAGGAATTTGAGATAGGAAAAAAAATCAGAAAAAAATAAAGGAAAAGAATAATATTTTTCTATTGGGAACAAAAGAAATCTCCATTATGAGACAGTTAGTGACAGTCTCAAACATCGTTGTGTCTTTCTGGCATTTGATACATATTTAAAGATGATGGTTTTAGTTAGTCACAAACCTGCACCTAAAAGATTTGGAAATGTGCACATCCATTGAAATTTGGATGAGATTATGAATTAATCCATTAGAAGCACAAAGGTGTTACAGAAGTTAGAAATTGTCTGTACTCACCACAAAGTATTCCAACTTCGATGATTGTGACAACTATGGCGTCTAATGAGGGGATGTCAGCTTATGGGTAACAATATATGGCAACAGTCTAGAGTAGAAAAAGAGGTGTAACAAAGGTTACAGTGGGGTGTCACAATAAATTGTCTCACGAGAGTAAAAAACCAGATCGTGTTGTGCTCTCTACTATGCACTCCAAACACCTAATATTGGTTATCCTATTCCCATCTCATCGGGCCTTATCTTGTGTGATAAGGCCTAAGCACTAAAGGTCTAGCTAACTGTAATTGCTTTGTCAGAGCCTAACATGAACAGTCTCTATTTAGAAATCAGTAGTAGCCTTAAACAATCAAGTTTGAATTTGGTTGGAAGACAAATTGCACTTTAAATAGAATATCAGGAATAAGTTAACATGCATAATAAGACACTTCTTTTCCTAACAATCAAGTTTGAATTTGGTTGGAAGACAAATTGCACTTTAAATAGAATATCAGGAATAAGTTAACATGCATAATAAGACACTCCTTTTCCTGTATTGTGAGTTTGTGACCATGTTAGTTAATGGTACTTCAACAGTAAATGTAAAAGTGAAATAAAATTACTTTAGTTCATCACTATGCTCCAGTTTTCGACTTCCTTCAATAGCAGAGCTATTATCTGGTGTCTCATATAGGACACTACTATCCTCAGGGAGAACCAGATTTCGCTTCCGGACAGATGCTACCACAACCTGGCACATTCTTGTAATAGGGCTCCCACCTGGTTTTTGAAACCTGTAAAGGGGCGTTCCTAAAAAGAAACTCCCAATGGCTAACGCCATAAACAAAGCAGGAATGCCAAATCCAAGACCCCACCCAGCATTTTCTTGAATCCAAACAATAAAAGTGCTGGATACAAAGGCACCTATGTTGATAGAAAAGTAAAACCAGTTGAAAAAGGATCCCTTCTTAATCCTTTCATTGGCATCAGTATCATCAAACTGATCTGCCCCAAAAGATGACACACATGGTTTTATACCACCAGTCCCAAGTGCAATCAGGTAGAGACCAAAGAAGAACACAGCATATTGTGCAGGAGTAGCTGGAGGGCAAGATGTACCCAGACACTCTGCAGGCTTGAGTGCAGGAACTGATGCAGAAAGAGTCAATGTACCCATTCCCTGGATGAAACGACCATGTTACATATTAAAATATGTATAGACCACTAAACAACAAAGCATATAGAAGCAATATGCACATAAACAAAATGATGACAAAGAATACCAATATGCTAATATAGAAATCCAAAGTGTTCCAGATTTTAACCCTATAACTTCTCAAATGTGATGATGCATTTGAAAATTATATTCAGTGCTCGAGAAATCTGTAAAAGTTCCTTATTTCATGGTAAGAAACTTGCATATTAAGTAGAGCAGTGCAATGGAAGAAAGAAGTTTGAATCAAAGTACACTCAAAACTGGTCTTCTAATTCTCCTTTTTCCATTTTTTTTCTGACAGCAAAATATTTGCCATTCTTCCACACCCTTCACTATTGTTTTTTTTTTTTTGTATTATGTCGTGACAAGCAATGTAAGAGAATTCATATTCTGCACATAAGCAATGCCTAGAAAATGATCCAATAACAGCCTATCAGCACTAAAAATTACAAAGTAAAACAGTACAAAAATATTCCTTGACTGCGTCCACAAATTCTATTCATAGATAAATCCTCAGTGCATGGCAGGCATGTACTTTGCTTTATCTCAATGAAATTGAGTAGGACATTTCCAGCAGTATATCAAGAGAGGGATGTGTGTAGAAATTTATTAGATAAGAAAAATTAAGTTTGCTTTGTTAGTAATTACTAGGACATAAATCATGGAGAAAACAGCAATTGTCCAGTATCGTCCCCAGTATGCATCTGCCAAAACGGCTCCAATGAGAGGTGTAAGATAGCAAGTGCCTTGCCAAGTGGTGACATTTCGTGCAGCAGAGACATTTCCTTGATGCAGCTTCTGCGTAAGATAGGTAACAAGATTTGTTGCAATGCCATAGTATGCCAAACGTTCACAGCACTCGTTGCCTGCAATTCACATTACATAAAAATGCAATCAACAAAAAAGAATAATCTCTTAAGCCTAAGGCAATGACAAAACTTACCTAAGATAAATGGGCAAGCTTTCCAATTGCCAGTGTTCTGCTTAAGAACACGCCTCCCTTTAAAGTCGACTGATCCATCTCCTGTGTATTGTTTTCTCTCTTCGTCCTTCAGTATAAAACAACCAACTGTTCATCATGGTGAAAAATACCACGTTCTGGCAAAGATTCAAACAAGGAAGAGACAAGAAAGACACTGGCTATATAAAATATTCCGTTGCCCCACAACTTTATGTTTGACCATCAAGAGTATAGGAAACCAGGACAGCAAAAAAATGGAAAATTAACTAAATAGTAGATTTGAATATAAAAATAAGGCGCATGACATTGGCACACTATTGAAACATTTGGTTGTGACTGATATTTTATTTTACCAAATCAAGTAACATAATTTTAGACAAGAAACTCATGTTTTACTTACAACTACAAAATATCAAAGTGCAAACAAATTACTGACGACCAATACGAAAAGGGAACAGCAGACAAACCAATGAAATTGTCACTTCATTTGTTTGAGTTTGAGTTACAACTATATCCAAAAAAAAAAACACACACACACACACACACATGAAAATCAAAAGGATAGGGAAAAATGGAGAGGTGCAGCAATTATTTACCCTACCAAATCACTGAAAAATCCTTTCATCCCATATTACTCTATGAACTTCTACAAGAACCAGCTTGAATACGCCACAATTCGTGTTTTCCATATGATAGCCAAAGATATCTCTTTAACCGATTAAACCTTGCACTAATTTTCATTCCACATTTCCAAGCACTTATAACATGAAGAGATAAACGATTCATCACATCCAAATTTCGCTAATAAGCGACATCCACAAAACAAACACAAAACACAAGTAATTTTGAATTAAACTCCTCGTATGAACCATAAATTACAAAATTATAGAACCTAGACCAAGTCAAAACGCTCTTACGAGGACGTTGATTGAATACAGAAATAAAAAAAAAAAAATCAAATTAACAACAACAATTGAACATGGCTATTGAAAAAAGGTAGGGAAAGAAGATGACCTGAAGAAGAGCCTCTTCAGCGAGCGATAGATCATTCTCCGTGGAACCCATAACTCGTTCCTATCGCGAGTATGGAATGTTGAATTTAATGGAAATTAAAAAAAGATTTTTCCACGGAATGCGTAAGAAACGCCGCAATTGTTTTCAGATAGTACTTGCAAGTTGCAAGCAAATCAATGGAGTTTGTTTCAGAGAGAGACGCAAAGTTATGAGATTAGAGAGAGAGAGAGAGAGTGAAAGGTGTCGTCTTCCTCAATCGAACCCACACCACCGTGAGAAATCCGAGAGAGGAAGCAACCCAGATAAATTAAATAACGAATAAACAAATAAATAAAAAATAAATATCTGAGCTCTATCTATTTTCCCATAAGATGGCGTCACTCACAACAAACAACAAACTCTTGTGACAACTTGTCGTCTAATGTAATTAAACACCTTTGTCATCCTTTTTTTAGCACTTCAAATTACTTTATTTATAAACTCCCTTTGATGTGGTTAATTGGTTAGGAGTTGTTTTTCGATAAAAAGATGTCATCAATATATTTTATTAAAAGTTTATCAAGATCCTTAGAGTGAAGACAAAGTTAAACTTCATGCAAAAACAATTACATTTTATTAATAGTATTTTTAATGTCTTCTAATGATTTACATGTTTATATACATACATATATATATATATATAAAGTATGTGTGCGTTGAAAAACACTTAAAAGTAATTATTTTTTCTGTTGATTATATTATTTATTTTATTTAATCTTACTTTTAATAAAAAGGTTTAATTAAGTTTTTCGATTTACAAAAAGTCGTAATGTAATTTTTTAATGTTCAGTAAAGTCTAATAATATTACTCTTTTATTTGTTAAAGCAATGTCAGTGTCATCTGTTCATCTGTTATTTGCTAACCATAACCATTTTATTAATAGTAGATTGAATTGAATAAAATAAATAACAATAATAATAATACATGATTAATTAATAAAATAGATATTTTTTTGAGGCAGTTTAGATATTATTTTGTGGTATTTATTTCTTTTTTAATATTTATCTTGGTCGTTGAGAGATTAGGTAAGCAAATAATTTGTTGAACAATGAATGAAACATGTGGTCAAACCATTTTTAATCTGAAATATCTCAACTACAGAAGATCGTTATCCATTATCTGTCTATTATTTGTTCAAAATGAATGCACATGCCTTCAATATCGACCATGTTCAGATTTGCCGATAACAAGTAAACAAATATATGTAATTTTTGTACCAATTATTTTTCCTTTATTTTCCCTAAAATAAAAGTAGAGTTGAGTATTTTTGTTTTTTACCTTTATACAATTTCTTCTAAAATAAACAGCTTAATGTGACTTTTTTTTTCTCATATATTTTTTTTCTATTTTTTACAAATCTTTCCGATCTAATTACTAATCTTGTGTTTGGACGATAAATTTCAATAATTTCAAAAAAAATTAAAATACTTAGTAATTGAATGAAGTAATTGAAATATTTTAAATTTTAATTTTTTTATTTGGATAAAGTAATTTAATTTCTAATTTACAACAAACTCAACTCTATTTTTGAATCTAACTTAACTTAGTTTGACCATCAATTCAATATAACTCTTCTTGACTTCTGGTTCAAGTTGACCTTCCTTTTCACTTATATTGTTACTCTCCATAAACGTTACTACATAATTTTTGTTACAAGAGATCCTAATAACCAAATCTTTTCCAAATATTTATTGTATTTAATGAAAATAATTTTTAAATTTAATTAAAATTAAAAAAAAATTACAAAAATATAAAACATCTACATTTAAAATTATGAAAACAAAAGTATAAAATTTAAAGTTATAAAATATAGAATTACAACAATTAACAAATTATTAAATTATAAAAACATATAATTTTATAATTACAAAATTATAAAATATACAAATATAATTTTTCATTTTTTGTAATTTTAAAGTTTTATGATTATAAATTATAAAACTATAAAATTCTAAAACTAAAACTATAAAATTATGAAATAAAAATTATACTTGGTTATTTTATAATTTTGTAATTATAAAATTCTGTATTTTTATAATTTTGTAATTTGTTGATTTTTCTAATTTTATATTTTTTAATTTTTGTTTTTATAATTTTTCAGTTACATATTTCATACTTTTGTAATTATTTATATATTTATTTGTTTTTAATTTTATAATTTTAATTAAATTTAAAAACTATTTTTGTTAAATACAGTAAATATTTGAAAAAGATCTTGTTATCACCGTCTTTTGTAACAAATATTATGTGGCACTATTTATGAAGGTGACAATGTATTACATAGTTAAGCATCACACTTAAGTGTAAAGACTCAATTGAAACGTTTGAAGATTTTAAAGACAGACCATAAAAACTTATCAAAAAAAAATCAAAAAAATTTCAAAAAAAATTTCAAAAAATCCAGGAACTAACACGTGGCACCCCATTTAATGTCGTTAGTACACCACTAACGGAAATGACTTGATTGCATCAAATTTCCCAAAATAGGGACCATAAAAAAATTTGAGGGACCAAATTGATATTTTGCTACGAAAATGGGAACCAAAGGTATAATTTAACCTTATGTTTATTATTTGTTCTTTGTGTCATTTTGATCGAGTCATGTATTATAACTTTTATTAATGTATAAAAAATATATTCATTATAATTTTAAAAATTGAAGTAAACAAACATTTAATATATTTTAATTTGAATATTTTTTTTCCTTTTATATTTTTCTTAAAAATATTTTTAAATTTGATCAACTAGGTTTCATTAATGTTTGCAAATTTAATAAGCATCTTCCTAATATTGAATATTTGATAATATTATGTTTCCTTTATCGTAATTTTTATTATTTTATAAAAATTAATTAAAATTGATATTAAAGTAGTAAGAAAATAGGTACGGGTATGGGTACAAGATTATACCCAATACCCGATGGGGATGGGGATGAGACAAAAGTTTGATACCCGTTAGATTTGGGTATGGGATGGGGATGAATTGTTTTTACGGGGATGGGTATGGGATAGCGAAACCCGTCCCCGCCCTGCCCCGTTGCCATCCCTACGCCCTCATGTGCTTCTCTTATGAGTGATGCTCTTAGAGAACCTTAGGGAATGCAAAGCCTTTTACCTTTAAAAAGATATTGATTCAAGAGGTAAAAGTCTTTGCTTTCCCCTTGGTGGAATTCACTATAGATAGGTGCGAAATCATCATCCTTTTCTTACAATTCATTAATATGATCAAAGTTAAGAAACTTGGCTTCAAGCATGGAAATGAGAGTGTGCCTTCTTGATAGCGCATCCGCCATAATGTTGGTCTTTCCTTGTTTATGTTTGATCACATAGGGGAATTGCTCTAGAAATTCTACCCACCTTGCATGTCTTTTGTTAAGTTTGCCTTGGCTCTTCAAAAACTTAAGAGATTCATGATCACTATGGACCACAAATTCTTTAGATAGAAGATAGTGTTGCCAAGTTTGCAAAGTCCTCACAATAGCACAAAGCTCTTTATCATGTAATTGAGTAGACTTCCCTTGAGCTTTTCACTAAAGTAGGCTATGGGATGACCCTCTTGGAGGAGCACATCCCCAATGCCCACATTGGAGGCATCACACTCTATTTCAAAGGTTTTGGAAAAATTGGGTAGGACTAGGAGTGGTGCTTTGATCAATTTTTCTTTTAAAGTTTCAAAGGCCTTTGTTTGATCAAAACCTCACTTGAAGTCAACACCCTACTTAACCAACTCATTCAAGGGCGCAACTATGGTGCTAAAATTAGTTACAAATCTCCTATAAAAGCTAGCCAACCCATGAAAAGACCTTAACTCACTCATATTCCTAGGTGTGAGCCAATCTTTGATGGCCCTAACTTTCTTTTGATCCACATGGACTCCATGTTTGCTAATCTTGAACCCAAGGAAAATCACATGATCCATGCCAAAGACGCATTTCTTCATGTTAGCATATAAAGATTGCTTCCTTAGGGTCTCTAACACACTCCTTAAGTGTTGTAAATGGTCCTTTCTAGACACAATATAGACGAGTATGTCATCAAAATAGATCACAACAAATTTACCCAAGTAAGGTCACCACGCGACCATCGTTGCACCACCGTACGACCACCGTGAGCTTAAATCGCGAAGGCATATAACAGGTGCATAGAGCATGCACGAACGAGAAAAAAGCAAAAATTAATGGGCAGTTGTATCGTGAATCATACGATAGTTACTACCATGCTTCATAGTACTCTTCAATGTCTCTACATGCCTTTCAAACCCCCCATTGTGTAAACCGCGTCTCCTGTAGCCATATAAAGATTCACAAAGCCTCCCAAAGCTCTCAGTATCCTATTCAAACCTCTTATCACAATTTGTTGTTGCAAAGTCGCTAACTTCAGGTATGGAACTCCATGCCACTTGATTAAGTTTGGATTTTCCCGCCATCCAAGTCTCAAAAACTACCTGGTAACTCTCTATTTCAAGTGTTGTCGTTTTAGGTATGCCCGCAAGCTGGTTGATGAAAGTTCTGAGCCATATGTGGTTTCTTGGTCTTCATTGTTATCTGGGTATGTGCAAAATGGATTTGTGGAGGAGGCACTGTTGGTGTTTAATGAGATGTTCTTGTTGGGTGTTAAGTGCAATGAGTATACTTTCCCAAGTGTGCTTAAGGCATGCTCGATGAAGAGAGATTTGAACACGAGGAGGAAGGTTCATAGGATGGTTGTGGTCAAAGGGTTCGAGTCTGATGGGTTTGTTGGTAACACTTTGGTTGTTATGTATGCCAAGTGTGGGTTGCTAGATGATTCTAAGAGGTTATTTGGTGGAATTGTGGAACAAAATGTTGTTTCATGGAATGCCTTGTTCTCTTGTTATGTGCAAAGTGAGCTGAGAGGTGAGGTTGTAGATTTATTTAAGGAAATGATGAGGAGTAGAATAAGGCCTAATGAGTTCAGCATTTCCATCATATTGAATGGACTCCTCAGGATGGGTCCTATATGATGGTCTATTAGGCAAAGATGATCCTTGGACTAAGTCAATTTGATGTTCTATGCCTCTTAGAGGTGAAAGCCCTTTTGGGGGATCTAGAAAAACATCCTTGAATTCATTTAAGATTATAGACAAGTCTTGAGGACACTTAGGAGGAGGATGAAAGGATGGAGAATACTCACTTGGATAAGCAAGAAAAACTTATTTTTGAGAAAGCGTTACCTTTTTAACTCCTTTGAAAGAGATCAAGCTCTTCTTAACATCCTTGGTGTGCGCCTTTAGTTGTGTATTCTCTTCCTTTCTTTTCTCAAACATTTGTTTTTTGTCATAACTCACTTCCTTAGAAGATAGAGATAATAATGTAATCTTCTTGCCTTGGAAGTTAAAAGAGAATTATTGGTATGGCCATAATGAAAAGCTTTTTTGTCAAATATCCATAGCATTCCAAGAAGTATATGAGTTGCTTCCATGAGCACTAAGTCACATAAGACCTAATCCTTGTAATTTCCAATGGAAAAGGTGATGAGAACTTGTTTATCAACACTTATCTCACCATTCTCATTAAGCCAAGATAACTTATAGGGTTTGGCATAAGGGATGGTTTCCAAGCCAAGTTTGTCCACTACCCTTGTACATTCACACAACTTCCTCCATCAATAATGAGGGAGCAAGTCTTTTTGTTGATGAGGCACCTTGTATGAAAAATATTTTCCCTTTGAGATTCAAATTCTTTTGGGACTTGGCCCAACATGCACCTCACAACTAAAAGACCTCCTTCATTGGGTTTGATTTCATCTTCACTTGAAGTGGAAGAAGTGTGTGAAGAACTACTTTTAGGGGAAGAAGTGGGAGAAGGTTCACTTTCAACTTCTCCTTTAGATTTCAATATCATGTTCCTTCTAGTAGGACAATTTTAGGCTTTGTGTCCAAAGCCTAAACATTTGAAACATTTGATAGAAGTAGCTCTTGTATCTTGTGGAGAATTTGGTTTATCATGCATGGTCCTAGTTGAATTTGTTTTAGGTGTGGGATCTTGGGAGGATTTAGAAGGTGCTTTGAATTCCTTTTTCTCTTTACCCTTCTACGGCTTAGAGTAGTAGTCATTGTAAGAAGTACTCTTCTTAGCCTTTTGTTTTCTTTTCAATTGGTTTTCAACTTTCAAGGTCAAGTGCAAAACTTTGCTAAGAGTGGAGTACTCATACAAGTCAACTACATCTTGGATTTCCCTTCTTAGACTACTCACAAACCTAGTCACTTTCTCTTCTTCATGCTCATCTTGGAGTCCTACCTTTAAGAGCATGGACTCCATCAACTTAAAATATTCTTTAACACAAATAGACCATTGTTGAAGCCTTTGGAGCTTCAAAAGAGTCTCTCTCCTATGATTGAAGGAATAAATCGTTCGTACATTTTAACTTTAATGTCCATCCAAGAAGCCGCGCGTGGCTCTTGGTTATAAATGTCCATATAAACTTGATGCCACCAAGTCATGTCATACTCTTCAAATTCTAAAACTACTAAGTCAACTTGCTTTTGCTCACTAACTCTATGAATGTTAAAAATTTGATCCACTTTTTGCTCCCACTCCATGTAAGCATTTGGACCATGTTCTCCCTTAAATTTTGAAATTTTGATGGAAGGAGGTTGTCTTGGGGGCTGCACTTGGCGTCTCATATCACCACCATCATTGGGTCTTCTTGTCCTTCCTTAATTATCATGGGACTCCTCGGATGGGGATCTTCTTCGTCCTCTTCCCACTTCAATTCTTTGGAGTTGTTGTTGCAATTGTTGTTGTATGTTGATTTGTTGTTGTTGCACTTGTTGCATGTTGATTTGTTGTTGTTCCATGTATTGCATGTGAGCTTGAAGAGCCCTCTCACTATTGATACTATCTTCTCTACGGTTGATTTCCATTTATTGCAAAAATGAACCAAGATCTCCTAGAGTAGTTTGAGTAGCCACAAGTGTGACAATAGGAGGGTAGTATGGAGACTTTAACTCCTCTTCTTCCTCGCAGACATCTTCCAAAACTTGACTTAGATCCATTGACCTATAAAACAAACCAAAAACAACACAAAAATTGAAAGTTAGATGCGTGTGGGGAGGCTAAACCCGAGAGCAACCACATTCCAATGGTGCAGGGTTGCCTAACCCAAGATCAAAGCAAGAGCGAAATTAAATGGGATGTGAATTCCAGTAACACCCGAGACCAAGGCTGGTCACACAAACACTTTCCTAAGTGTTTAAAGGTCACTCTCCCACCCCAAAGCAAGGCCACACTCATGCATTTCCCAAGGATAGTGAAATATCTTTCAATCAAAGAGAAACCTTATCAAGCACCTTTCAAGAGATCCAGACAACACCCCAAACGAAAACAAGGAAGGATACAACTAAGACAAAACTTAAGAACCTAGGGACAATCAATTAAAGCACTAAAAAAATAAGAAAGTTAAACTCTAATGGAAGGAGATGATTGAGATAAAAACTTTGAGCAAGACAAATAAGAAAAGCACAAAGTTCATGGTGGTGCCTCATGTAATGGACGTCATTCCATGACCCTTTTGGTAAAATTCATGGTGGTGCCTTGTGTAATGGACGTAATTCCATGATCCTCTTGGTGAGAGCTCATGGTGGTGCCTCATGTAATGGATGTAATTCCATGACCCTTTTGGTGAGAGCTCATGGTGATGCCTCATGTAATGGACATAATTTCATGACCCTCTTGGTGAGAGCTCATGGTGGTGCCTCAAGTAATGGACGTAATTCCACGAACCTCTCACTAAGATTTCGTGAGGTGCCTCAGTATATAATTGAGTAAGGATTCAAGTAAGGATTGCATTCTGAAGCTCTAAAAAGTTAGTTAATCTCACGTAGAGCGTACTGACTCAAGTAGTGAGAGTAGTAGGAGGCCCTAGTCTTTGGCAGGATAATGGCCTTAGATGTTTGAAGGCTAACCTTATGCGTGGTAGGTGAAACCCATTGGCAATGGCTCTGCAGAGCAATAAAGGCCACCACAAGTGCAAGCATCTAGTGAATCCGACTGACTATATATATCCGGATAATTGAGTCTTAGAGTCTTGCTTGTTTGTTATCACATGTTTGGTTGATTCATGTATTCTTGACTTTTACCTTGCATGCTTAATTATATGATAAAACCTTTTTACTCTGACTTAACCTTTTTGTTTGCTTGTGTGTTTTGTGTGTGGTTTTCTCTTTTTGCGGTGATCATCAATTTATTGATGTGAGCATATGTGGGAACCTCCAGTGGTCATCATGGTGATGGAAACTTCGCAATGTAGCTAATCTTGGGTTTGGATTCCCTTGTTCCGAGTATTTCTTTAAGGCACTATGGCCTATGTACTATCTTGCTCTATGAGCATGTATTATTGGATAATTATCAAACTTTTGTTCTTATTTCTGTTCATAACATCTTGGTGTGCTTTAGATACCTTTTCTAAGTTTACTTTTGGATGACCGTAACCAATGGCGGATCTTGACCAAAAATGTTGAAGGGGCCAAAATAATATAATTTTGAGATCATTATATTTTGTCATTAGTATAATGTTTTAAAAAATTGTTTCTCTACTAAACAATTTGATTATAATGTTTTCAAATATGTGAAGAAGTATAATCTATCTTGTTTTCATCAATAATTTCCTTTTTTATCACTTTGTAATAATGAATTTATTCTTTTATTCTTTATCAATGTATATTTTTTGTACATAATATTAAAAAAAAATTTGTCATAATTTAATAAAAAATTGAGGCACATAATTATTAAAAGAAAAATATATTATAGTTAAGTCACAATTAAAAGTCAATTATGAAAAAAATACATGATACATTTTTTTTATATTCATAAAAAATAGATAAACAAAAAGCTAATGAGATAAAAAATAATGTTTTCATTATCAAGTGAGACAAGAAACAAGAAAGGAAAAGGATAGATGAGAAATAAAAGCAAAAATAATTTTGTGTCTAACTTTTTTTTCTTAAAATACAAAAGGAAAATGTATGAGATGAAATATTATTACAATTTGTGAAAAAACTAAAAAGAAAATATGAAGGAAAATAAAAATTATATTAATAAATATTTGGTTTAAGTACTTTTTTGATTTATGTTTCCGTTTAAAACTATTAAGTTAGTCCTCCAATCTTTTTAGTCTTTATTTGGTCCCAAATTTTTGAAAAACTAATGCAATTTGGTCTTTTACTTAAATTTCCTTAAACGGGTAGATGATTGTTTCATTAAAATTGAAACTCTTAATATGAATAATTTGCTTTGTTGATGTGATTAATATAATCCTATTGTCAATTTTTTGACAAAAACAAAACCCAAACGAGAAATTAAACCTAAATATTTTTATTCTTTATTATCTATTAACATTAAATACACTATTTAATTTTCATCGATTCCTAAAATATATTACCTATGATTTAAAAAATTCAATAAAATTTTAATATTATATATATATATATATAATTAAAAAATTCAAAATTTGGGAGGGCCATGGCCCCTTCTTGCTCCAATGAACATCCGCCCCTGACTATAGCGGTGGATACAGATATACTTCACTGTGTGGTCTTTACATAATATTCTATATCATGTTTCATGTAATTAAGTTTATTTATTAAATAGGACGTTAGATATTGTAATTATAATTCATCATTAAGGTATAAAAACTATTGGTTTAATTATGCTTTTGGTCTCCATTTGGGAGTCAAAATTTCAAAATGGTACCCAAATTTTTAAAAGTCTCAAAATGGTCCCCTTTTTTGTTGAAACGTTTCAGGTTTACCCTTCCTGTTAAGTCAAGGTTGACGCCGTTAGAGGGAGTGCCACATGTCAGTTCCTCGATTTTTTGAATTTTTTTATTAATTTTTTTTTATTTTTAATTTTTTTTTGAATTTTTTTAAAAAAATCAAAAAATTGCCACGTGTCAAGCTGTCATGGTGCCACATGGCAGTGATAGTGACACGTGTCAGTATTACGCCACGTGTCATTTTGTTAGTCTCAATTTGATCCCTTTATTTTAATTTATCTCAATTTAGTCTCAATTTTTGTAAAAATTCAGCAATTTTGTCCCTCTCCAAATTGAAATCAAATTTAATTTCTGTATAAATGTACACAAATATTTCCATCAAAATTGATATTTCAAGTAAAAATTTTTAACCAAATTAAGTTCATTTAATTAATATTTTACATTGAACTTTATTTAAAATGGTTTAAAAGTTGTTAATAGAAAATAATGTTAATAGAAAAAAAAAATCATAAATTACCTAGTTCATGTTACAATAAAACACATATAAATTTAAAATTTGAAAACAATTTTAAGTAAAGTTGAATGTGAAACATAATTTTAACTAAACTTAGCTATGTTAAAAATATATAATAAAAATATCAATTTGAATAAAAATATCAAATTTAATAAAAATATTTGTATAACATTTATATAAAATTAAATTTTGTTTCAATTTGAAGGGAGACAAAATTGCTCATTTTACAAAAATTGGGACTAAATTGAGACAAATTAAAATAAAGGGACCAAATTGAGACTAACAAAATGACACGTGGCGTAATACTGACACGTGTCACTATCACTGCCACGTGGCACGATGACAGCTTGACACGTGGCAATTTTTTTGATTTTTTTAAAAAAATTCAAAAAAAATTCAAAATAAAAAAAATTCAAAAAAAATTAATAAAAAAAATTCAAAAAATTGAGGAACTGACACGTGACACTCCCTCTAACAGCGTCAACCTTGACTTAACGGGAAGGGCAAACGTGAGACGTTGCAACAAAAAAAGGGACCATTTTGAGACTTTTAAAAATTTGGGTACCATTTTGAGATTTTGACTCCAAAATAGGGACCAAAGACATAATTAAACCAAAAATATTCTATTTATATTACAATTTAATGTAAAAAAAGATAATGAATCGTTTTGTTGTCAATTTTGTGTAACACAAAATTATTTCATGACATTTTTTTATATGACAATATAAATACTAATAAATATATACATTTTATAAAAGAATCTTATTACAAAGAAAATAAATCAAAATAATTTTTTATATTTTATTTTATTAAATGACAAAGTAATAAAAATTTATAAAAAAAATAAAATTAAAATAAAAAACACTATAAATACTAAATACTATAAATAAATATTTTTTAATAATTTATTAAATGAGCAATTAAATACAAATTATAACAAGATAAAATGAAAAATGAAAAAAATATAATATAAAATAAAATGAAAAATGAAAAAAATACTATAAAAAATTTAGTACTTTAAACATCATTCTTTAATAATTTATTGAATGATTAATTAAAAATAAATTATAAAAAGATAAAAAATAAAAGCAAAAAAATTAGTGTAGAAATATATTTTTATATTTAAAAAAATAATTTAAAAATAAAATAAATAGATAAAAAAGTATAAGAACTTTTATGTACACATGACTACAAAATAAATTAAATAAAATAAATAGTTAAATATGTTTTTTGTAACGCCCCAAAAAACTGGGCCTTACATTTTTTGTCCCTCAAGTTGCAGTGAATTTTAGAATTAGTCCCTCTTTGAAATTTTATACCAATTTAGTTTTTTATCTTTAGAAATGTATGGAATTAGTCATTCTTATCAAATTTTATTAAATTTATTTGACATTTTAAAAACATTTTATGATAATATTTGAGTTAACATTGAAGCAAAAATGTGTCAAACGGTATAAATAATTCAAATACTATCATGAAATGCACTTATAAACTTAACAAGATTTGGTTAAAATGACTAAATTCACATATTTTTAAAGATGAAAGACTAAATTGGTCAAAATTTTTGACGAGAGACTAATTCCAGATTTTGTTGAAACTCGAGGGACCAAAAATATTTTTAAGCCTAAAATAAATATGTTAAATAACTAAAAAACAATATTTTAGAACTCCTCTTAACAAAATAAATATGGTTAATTATAGATATGAACAGTTAAGTATTTCATTTTCGACACTCCCATTCTCCTCCACTTCCTTTTCTTTAATTCCTTCCTTCAACCACGTGCTTTAACATGATTTTCCTAGTTAACTATATTTTTCAATCCAATTTATTTTTTTCTAATACTTACATTATTAAAATGAGTCATTTTAATTAAAATATTTTCACTTTGAATAAAAAAAATTATAACGGAATTTATTAGTTAAATGAAAAATACCAAGATTCACAGAAAAATAGATAATGACGAAAGAAGTGTTGGAAAAAAAATACGTTATAAAATATGCTAATAATAGTATTTATGAGAAAAAGTGTTTAAGTCTTTTACTAGTAATAATGTAGGTAGATTTAGTAATTGTGAGTGTAAGAAGCAATAGCCCATAGCTAATAGCCAGAGGAATAGAGAAACCACTAAAACCTTAATTACCCAAAGCAGTACTATGCAGTGAGTTCGCAGGGAGAAGTGAAGTGTGAATGTGGCTGAGAAAGACACCACAGGTCTGTTCGAGGGATAGGAGAAGCAACACCAACAACCAAAACGGACAGAAAAAGAACCATTGAACCACAAAATTGTTCACCAGGTGCGTTCTGCATAAATCTATACCTAGTAACAAACAAATCCAGTGTCGTTTTTTTCTTCTTCTTTTTTTCTACTGTCCAACCGAGCTCGCTGAATCGACTCTAAACTCGTGAGCGATTTTGTCGCACTAAAAACCGATTCTGCGTGCAAAGTTGATTAGGTTCGAGGATGTGGGAACGTAATATGGTGTTGAATCGCGATTTCTCGATAACCCTGATATAGGAGAAATAGATAGAGAGGAAGTCCAGTTTTGAAAAACATTGATTATAGAGGAGGACCAACAGAGGGAAAATTAGAAGCGTGGAACAGATAGACAAGGTCAAGATGGTTATTGTGGTACAAAATTTAGAAGCATACTCGATTAAAGGTCATGTTTCAAAATGCATAGATTAAATACTATCCAGAAACAGAACAAGCATCTTCTTGTTATAATGCACAAAATGACTTAGATTCTTACGGAATGCTTCCTTAATTTCATATTTGAATTCCTTTATATATTCCGAACATATATAGATTTGTCGATCATGTTACTTTATTTTCCACCAAGTCTAATCCATACTGAATATTAATAAGACAGGGACTCGGTTCAAAGAGATAGGTGAATCAACATGATTATAATAATAGAAAAATGATGCTGCTAAAGTTCCTCTTAAAGAACTAAAGTTTCTAGTGGCTATGTAAACATTATTCAAGCTCCCAGTTTGCACGCACCCAGCCAACTTAGTCTCATTATCTTCATCATTTTATAGCATTGTATTCAAATCAGTTTTGGCTTCCTCCAAAACCCCAACTTGTCGTTTCTTTTGACCTTTAAGGCCTTCAGTTATTGAAAAAATGTGATCACGTAGACAGAATCGACAAATTCAAGTTCTCGAATCTACAGAATGCCCTACCTTTCAAGGACGCGTCAAATTAATTTATTATATGGTTGGGTTTTACCACCACTTCCAACATGAGCATAATGTTATAAAGGGTATTGATATATTATGAGTATTCATAAAGGGTATTAATTCCCCAATACTCAATGGTCCCCACCAATGCCTAAAACGAATTCACGTAAAGCTTCTCAACTCAAAGCAGTGGTCTAGTCCTTGGTATCAACAAATTCACTCCACTTCTTCCCATGCTAATGCATTAGTAATCAGGTGTACTTCATCCTTCTTCTGCTGATACTCTACCTAAGTATGTATAGCCAATCTCTGAGGTGTGAATAGTTCCTTTATTGGCTATAATGTATAATAGTTAGTTCTGAACCTTTTGAACAGCAGCAGAAAATGAGAGTTAAATTTGATATAAAACACACTCACCTAATTAAAACACACACACGCCACACTCCGTCACACACTAATTAACACACACAATTCTGCACACAAAAAAAGGGGCCCAGGCCCAGGCCCACGAGAAAGAGAGAAAAAACTCACGGGAGAACCCTAAAAAGGCTCTCTTCTCTAAAAAAAGAAAAGGAGAGAAGATTATCCTCTCTCGTTAGCGATTCAAGGAGTTCGTCATTGCCGCAGCTAGGGTTCGAAATTTCTTCTTCCAACACTCGTCCTTGGCCACTGTCTTCTTGTTTCCATACCTGGTTAGAACTACTTGAGTTTTGTTTTGTTTTCTGATTCTGCTAATTGCATTTGCTCGAGATTTTCAGTTTTTTTTTTTGTAATCGAAAGTGTGGTGTTGATTCGGGAGACGCACTGTCTTTGGTTGTTTTTGTGGTTTTGTTGTTCGGTTAGAGAGATTCTCTAAATATTAGTTCCTACTGTGTTTCAAATTGTTTGCAACGAAATGCTAGGTTTCATCAGTACTAATTTAATGTTGATGAGTGGCTTAATTTCTTTTAAGTTTAAGAGTATTGTTCCCGTGATTTCATTCCATTGATTGATGGTTGCTTTAGAAAAATCCGTGGATGAAGTTATGAAATGTTTGGATTAATATAATATAATGGTAGAGCACTCTGTTTTTGTTTTGGTTTGTTAGCATCGGGCTTGATCCAGTAATTGAATATTCTTCAAGCAGTTGAATTTTCTGTGTTTAGTTTTCTTGGAGCGTGCTCATTTCCTTCATTTTGGGTTGTTTTAAGTTTTGATATTTACTTAAGTCAGTGGCAGCAGCTTATGGAATTGTTTATTACGATTTTGCTTATTATGAATGGTCTGTTACTATGGCATGGGTATTGACTGTGTTAAATGATTGAATTGATTATGTTTTGCGCTGGAAGATATTTGATTTCTTGCAAACTGTGTGGTGAATTAAAGGGATGTGGATATATGCGCTGATTTAGAATGTTCGAGTTGGAAAACTTCTTTTATTTTCTGCTTGATGGATGTTTGCACCTTTCGGTTTCATTGTTGGTGAAATGGTAGCAAAGCGTCAATGTGAAACCAATTGTGGAGGAGTTTATGTCATTGGTTTGAACGATTGAGTATTATTAATTAATTGTTAATTGTCGAGGTTTGATTATTGGGGTTCTAATTTGTTTAAGGTTGTGTATTTGAACGGCCTTTGGGGTTGATATTGCAATGCTTAATTTAGAGACTATTGATTCATATAATGTGGGAGTGCTTTATTCTTAATGTGTGGTATTCTGTTGGGATATATAATATCCTATTTTGATTTGTTTGGGAGTGTTTCGTGATAGTAGAATAAATTCCAATCGGAACCCAATTGTTGGTCTCAAAATTTGGGAAATTTATTTGCTTTGATCATAGTGTAGTGTAAATATAAATGTTGATATGAGGGTTTTTATTTTGAATGTTGTATAGTCAAGATTTGATTACTCTAAGACTTGTCGCGTAATAACAAGATATTCATTTACTGATTTGATGCAAGGAGTCTGGTTCGGTGATCAAATTTTATATTGTTATTGTTTGATATTAAGATTGATGCTTGTATAGAGTAATGGATTGCACTATTGAGGAATTTCTTTTGTGTTGGCATTCTGTTTGATTAAAATGTAGTATATATCATTTTCAATCTTGATAAGATTTGATGATTACAATAAAGTTGGATACTTATATGATCGTACGCATCGTCTGGTATCCAATTTTGTTATCCAAATATTTTTCAAAGATAAGTTTTTGGGATGTTTGTATGATTGTCTGTCATCTACATCCCTCCCTGATAAATGTTTTTTGATACCTTTATGTTCGATCACATCATCTAGTGTCCAATTATTTTATCCAAATATTTTTAACGATACATTCTTGGAATGTTTGTGTGACCGTTTGTCATCTACATTCCCGATAAATGTTTTTCGATACTTGTATGGTCGATTGCATCCTCTAGTATCCAATTATTTTATCCAAATATTTTTAACGATACATTCTTGAAATGTTTGTATGACCGTCTGTCATCTACATTCCTGATAAATGTTTTTCAATACCTGTATGGTCGATCGCATCATTTGGTATCCAATTATTTTATCCAAATATTTTTTAACGATATGTTTTTGGAATGTTTGTATGATCGTATGTTATCTAGCATCCCCATAATAAAAGTTTGAGTACTTGTGTGATTGTCTGCATCTTCCTAGTACTCGGTACCTTTCATTTTATTAAAAATCCTAAAAAATATAAAATTTTCAAAAATTAAAAAATATCAAACACTCATCCATTTAAGCCCAGTTTACACTGGCCCTCTCTTTGTTCAAGCCTAGCTTCTGCTGACATATTTTCACAAAAAGTTTTAAAAAGAACTACGTAACCCTGATTCTTTATGACGCATAGAGATACGTAGGAGTGAGGAATTATCCTTGTCGGGCCCTTTAAAATAAAAGAAAAATTTGTTTATTTTATATATTATTTCCTTATTGTTTTTGTTTTTGGAGAAAATTAAGCATCTTGAAAACCACGTCATTTTTTATATCTAATTAAAGGGACTGCCTTAGGGTGGGTGTTGTAGGATGCTAATACCTTTCCTATAGCGTAATTGACTCCCGGAATCAAAATATGTTTTTCATGTAGCACATTCAAGGACAACACTGACAACACATTTTTATACTAAAATTTCAATTTAACACACAATGCCATGTCACTCAAACTAATTCATTTTATTTTTAAAATGCACATGCAGGTGTATACCAACGGTATATCACGTACAAGTGTACGTTAAACATTTCTCGAAAATATTATGGGAAAATAAATGAGATTTGAATTTGATTAGTGAAGACGAGATATGAAAGTGGTGGTCAATTATATAAATCATGGTAGTGCCTCAAGAGTGCGGTGCAACAAGTAAAGCAAATGTCTTACATGCAACTATCTCAGAAGTTTTACGATGCTTTCAAGCTGTGTGGGACTTCCCTCAAATCCCCACCCATTGCTCGAAAACTTCATGCCCAACTCATACGCTCCGGCTTGGACGCTTCCCTTTTCTTACTCAACAATCTATTGCACATGTACTCCAATTGTGCCATGCTCGAGGATGCTTTTTGCGTTTTTCGCCAAACCAGTCACCGCAACACCTTTACGTGGAACACCATGCTCCATGCACTCGTTCATTCTGATCGGATGCACGAAGCAGAGAAATTGTTCGATGAAATGCCTACAAGAATGAGAGACTCTGTTTCTTGGACCACAATGATATCTGGTTACTGTCAGAATGGCCTCCCTGCTCATAGCATCAAAACCTATATCTCAATGCTTCGAGATTCTGATCATGAAATTCAAAACTGTGACCCCTTTTCCTATACTTGTACAATGAAGGCTTGTGCTTGCCTTGCCTCCACTCAGTTGGCTCTTCAGTTGCACGCCCATCTCCTCAAGTTACATTTGGAAGCCCACACTTGCATTCAAAACGCTCTTGTTGATATGTATATTAAATGTAGAGCAATTCGTTTGGCTGAGGTTGTTTTCCTTGACATTGAAAGCCCGAGCTTATTTTGTTGGAACAGTATGATTTATGGATATTCTCAATTATATGGACCCGTTGAAGCTCTCCGAGCATTCAACCAAATGCCTGAACATGACAACGTTTCATGGAACATGCTGATATCTATGTTCTCTCAACACGGCCTTGCAGTCCATTGTCTTAGTATGTTTATGGAGATGTGCAGTCTGGGTTTTAAGCCCAATTTCATGACTTATGGTAGTGTACTCAGTGCATGTGCCAACATTTCTAGTCTAGAATGGGGTGCCCATTTGCATGCTCGGATTCTTCGAATGGAACATAGCCTGGATTTATATTTGGGAAATGGTCTCATTGACATGTATGCCAAGTGTGGATGCTTAGAACTTGCGAGGCGTGTTTTTGACCGTGTAGGTGAACGTAATCAAGTTTCTTGGACTTGTTTGATTGCTGGGGTGGCACAGTTTGGACTTGGAGAAGATGCTTTCACTTTGTTTAACCAAATGAGATTGGATTTTGTGGTGTTGGATGATTTCACTCTGGCCACAATACTTGGGGTTTGTTCGGGTCAGAAGTATGCTGCCCCTGGAAAACTAATTCATGGATATTCCATCAAAAGTGGGATGGAGTCCTCTGTTCCAGTAGGGAATGCAATCATTAGAATGTATGCAAAGTGTGGTGATGCTGAGAAAGCTCGTCTTGCATTTAGATTGATGCCACTTAGGGATATCATATCATGGACGACAATGATCAATGTATTTTCTCAAGACGGAGACATTGACATGGCACGCCAATGTTTTGACACTATGACTGAGCGAAACGTCATAACTTGGAATTCCATGTTAAGCACGTATGTCCAACATGGGTTCACGGAAGAAGGGATGAAATTATATGTTTTGATGAGAAGCAAAGCAGTCAAACCAGATTGGGTCACTTTTGCAACCTCTATCCGGGCATGTGCCGACTTGGCAATAGTAAAACTTGGGACACAAGTCATATGTCATGCCATGAAGTTTGGGCTCAGTTCAGATGTTTCTGTTGCAAATAGTATTATCACTATGTATTCAAGATGTGGGCAAATCAAAGAAGCGCAAAAAGTTTTTGACTCAATACATGTGAAAAGCCTGATTTCCTGGAATGCCATGATGGCAGCATTTGCACAAAATGGTATAGGCCAAAAAGTAATTGAAACATTTGAGGTTATGTTAAGAACAGGGTGCAAACCTGACCATATAAGCTACGTTGCTGTTTTATCTGGGTGCAGCCACATAGGGCTTGTAGCTGAAGGGAAACATTATTACGATTCCATGACTCAAGAGTTTGGCATTTCTCCAAGAAATGAGCACTTTGCTTGTATGGTAGATCTGCTTGGTCGAGCAGGGTTACTAGACCAGGCCAAGAATTTAATAGATGGGATGCCTTTTAAGCCAAATGCCACTGTTTGGAGTGCTCTACTAGGAGCATGCCGAATCCATCACAATTCAAGACTAGCTGAAACTGCCGTGAAGCAGTTGATGGAATTAAATGTTGAAGATTCTGGAGGTTATGTCCTTCTAGCAAATATATATGCTGAGACAGGGGAGTTAGAAAATGTTGCTGATATGAGAAAGTTGATGAAAGTGAAAGGAATTAGAAAGAGTCCAGGTTGTAGCTGGATTGAGGTTGATAATGGGGTACATGTGTTCACTGTAGATGACTCCAATCATCCACAGATAAAGGAGGTTTATATAAAACTGGATGAGATGATGAAGAAAGTAGAAGATACTGGAAAATATGTTAGTGTTGTCTCTTCCACTCATAGGAGTAAAAAGTACCATAGTGAAAAGCTTGCTTTTGCTTTTGGGTTGCTTAGTTTACCATCTTGGATGCCTATACATGTAATGAAGAATCTTCGTGTGTGCAACGATTGTCACTTGGTAATAAAGTTGTTGTCTTTGGTCACCTCAAGGGAGCTTATAATGAGAGATCGATATCGATTTCATCATTTCAAGGATGGGTTTTGCTCTTGTGGAGATTATTGGTAGATGAGGTATACATTATTCTTTTCCATACCTGCGGACAATCCCATTGCTTTTGCTTTATTCGTTTTTCCTTCTCAAAATCCGGCAACCATTATTTGAAAATAATTTGTTCACTATACCAATATTGTTAACCTTTTATGCAAATTAAATAACACTTTTGGATATAACTGCCAGCAATTTGATAGAACAGAAATATATAAACTGCTTAACTTATCCTGTTTGTAAGTTGTGGGTTGAGTCAAGACACAACTAATTTCATGACTAATAAATTTTCTTTCCGTATTGTTGAATCACACTTCTCATGTGCTAGTACAAAAGGGTTCAACTTTCAATATTTTGAATGTGGTGTTTTTTCTCACTTAGATGGGATTTGGTGCCTTATCTCTATTTGTTCAAATCTCTTTTCCTGTGTGCTCCCTGTATTTTAAGTTTGATAATGATAGGTTGAGCCAACCGAAGATATGTACACCCAATTTACACTCATTTCCCAGTGCACAGTGGCCAAGCCATCGGCCCATGAAATTTATCAATTCTAGTGAGCGACTGCTTTTTATATCCAATGGAAGTACAGACAAGAAATAAGATGTATGCCAAAAGTTGAATGCTCCTGAAAACCCTTGTTCAAACTTTTGTCTCCTTTCTCCTTTTTTTATTGTTGTAGTTGGTATTGTAGAAGCATAGAGTTTGTTAGAGAAAGAATAGTTTCCTTATTTGTGTTTCAAAACCTTGAACCCAACCTCAGCGTCCTAAAGGTAGAGTTTTGTTTTCCAAAGACCTTGAAAGTTTGGTATAATCTTTGTGAATAGGAATGAGACAAGAACAAACAAGTTTTAGTGCACCAACCTTGCATCATATTATATGTTAAATGGCAGATATGCAAAGTTTATTTTTCTGAGTTTTCTCCTTTTTTTAGTTTGATTGTGCAACAATATTGGGCACTTCTGGAAGTCTACATATATGAGTCCTCCTTCTACTATGAGCGTTTTGGGTTTCTTTCTGTATTTAGTGGGATTTTTAGATTGACGGTAGACATAGCTGCTTCAAAGCTTGACTCTATTGGTTAGTGCACTAGTTTGTTTTGTTTTAAATCAACAAATGTTATCTTGTTCTGCATCCTTGTTTTTGTTTTCTTGTTTTCATTTGTTGTCTTCTTTTAGTTTTTCTTTCCTAAGCTTTCTTTTATTTTGTCTAAGAGTGCAAAAGTCTAAGTGTGCAGTTGTGATAGATCTTGATTTGTTCCTTCTTTTATGCACTAAATGTATCTATTGGGTATTGTTTTTGTTTTTAATCTTTCATTTTAACACAGTTTTGTAATTTCTAGGAAAAGTAGGACATGAAATGAAAGTAGTTTAAAAGTTGAGGTTTGCTTTTGAAAAATTGCAGTTTGGTAGCTTTGACTTTTACTGACTATTTTGCTCATAACTTTTTTCACAGATCTTCAATTGAGTTGTTTCTTTTTGCGTTGGATTCTTGATTCAAGGAGCTTTAATTTCGGTGTCAGAGCAAAATTTTTGGAGTTCTGAGCTAGATGTAGTTTAATTTGGAAAACCTCAGCGGTATACAAGGATTGGCTATCAACATTGTTTTCTCTCTCAGACTTGTATTGTGGGCTGAGCATAGAATGGCCCAAAAAGAAAAATAAAAGGTTAGTTTGGTGTAAAAAGTGGGTAGAGGACAGTGTACGCAATAATACTCTGCTTTTGGGTTTGTGGGTTTTGTAATCATTGGAGCTCCATGGATACTCACTTTCAAATATTCTTTGCAATGAACTATGGTTGATTCTACTCATTCCTTTAACCTTTAAAGGGACAAAAACAAAGCAAGAAACTCACATGACAATTGTTCCGTGGACTGACTTGATGTTGATTCCTATAATGCATTTGTAAGGGGGAAAAGTTAGTTTTTATTTGATGTGTCGGTGAGACAAAAGGCCCCTACCAATGATATATCATATTGTTTATATCATAGATGAATGTAGTTATATATTATTATTAGTACATGTTAAATTATAATATATGTAAATCTTATACATGCATACTATCCTATTTTGTTTCCTGATCCATCATCTCCCCTTGCAAACTAAGAACTTCACTATCCCAACAGGATTGAATAAGTAGTTGAATAAGATAATCATATTCTTTATATTCATCAAACAACTGATTAAAGTAGAATAAGATATGTATCTTATCAGATTTTAAATACTGCTTTCTGTTGCAGTGTCTGCCATGGTACCATTAGCTAAACAATGTGCATTTGAAGAATCTTTCATAAAGACAATAACTGTTGAAAATGTTTTGACATGGCCGCATGTGGTAAGTTCACAATCCTTGTTGTTGCTAGCTGTATACGTTTTGACTTCTCTTTGTAGCAGTAAGATGTTTAAATAACATGCTTGTCTATTCAATAACTATGTTTTCTGCAAGAGTTGTAGTTTGAATAAAGATTTGGTAAGCTTTTTCATGATACATTGTATAAGCATTATTAGTATTCGATGATATGGTGAGAAGCTTGGTTTATATGTTTCCTTTTTCTTCTCTTTTTGTTAGATTTCGAATTATCTTGTACATTTGTTTTTATTTGATGATTCGTGTCTGATAGATTCAGTGGTAAGGGTTTTGAGAAGACTATTATATATAGTCAGGGATTGCGTTTTGGGGAGGTTAGGAAGATTGTTAAATGAAAAGGAAATATATGAGTTCATAAATATTTGATCAAAATAAAATAACTTCTTGGGTGCACCAAGTGTTTTCATATTCATTTTTCTCTTTTAATTCTAATAATAATTTTAGAGGAAGTTACCATTTGCTAAATAGGCTTAAATTTTTTAAATTTTCGGTTCAGAACATATTCAGAAGCACAATTCGACCTACACATACCAGAACCAGAAGACCACTGCACCTCCACACGACCACTGCTGCACCACCGTGAGCTTAAGTCACGAAGGCATATAACAGGTGCATAGAGGCATGCACGAATGAGAGAAGAGCAAAAACGAATGGGCAGTTGTATCGTGAATCGTTCGATAGCTACTACCATGCTTCACAGTACTCTTCAACGTCTCTACATGCCTTTCAAACCCCCCACTGTGCAAACCACGTCTCCTGCAGCCATATTAAAAGATTCACAAAGCCTCCCAAAACTCCCAGTATCCTATTCAAATCTCTTATCACAATGTGTTGCTGCAAAGTCGCTAACTTCAGGTATGGAACTCCATGCCCACTTGATTAAGTTTGGATTTTCCCGCCATCCAGGTCTCAGAAACTACCTGGTAACTCTCTATTCCAAGTGTTGTCGTTTTAGGTATGCCCGCAAGCTGGTTGATGAAAGTTCTGAGCCAGATGTGGTTTCTTGGTCTTCATTGCTATCTGGGTATGTGCAAAATGGGTTTTTGGAGGAGGCACTGTTGGTGTTTAATGAGATGTTCTTGTTGGGTGTTAAGTGCAATGAGTATACTTTCCCAAGTGTGCTTAAGGCATGCTCGATGAAGAGAGATTTGAACACGGGGAGGAAGGTTCATGGGATGGCTGTGGTCACAGGGTTCGAGTCTGATGGTTTTGTTGGTAACACTTTGGTTGTTATGTATGCCAAGTGTGGGTTGCTCGATGATTCTAAGAGGTTATTTGGTGGAATTGTGGAACAAAATGTTGTTTCATGGAATGCCTTGTTCTCTTGTTATGTGCAAAGTGAGCTGAGAGGTGAGGCTGTAGATTTATTTAAGGAAATGATGAGGAGTGGAATAAGGCCTAATGAGTTCAGCATTTCCATCATATTGAATGTTTGTGCGGGTTTGCAGGATGGTGGTCTAGGAAGGACACTTCATGGACTTATGCTGAAGATGGGGCTTGATTTGGATCAGTTTTCCGCAAATGCGTTAGTTGACACGTATTCTAAAGCAGGGGAGATTGAAGGTGCGGTTGCTGTTTTTCAGGAAATTGCACACCCTGATGTTGTTTCTTGGAATGCAGTTATCGCAGGTTGTGTTCTTCACGATCGTAATGATTTGGCTTTAATGATGTTGGATGAGATGAATAGCTCAGGAACTTCTCCCAATATGTTTACATTGTCAAGTGCTTTAAAGGCTTGTGCTGCAATGGCGTTCAAGGAACTGGGTAGACAGTTACATTCTAGTTTGATAAAGAGGGTTGCTGATTCAGATTTGTATGCTTCTGTTGGACTCATAGATATGTATTCCAAGTGTGAAATGATGGATGATGCGAGAAGAGCTTATGATTCCATGCCAAAGAAGGACGTTATTGCATGGAATGCTTTGATCTCTGGCTACTCACAATGTGGCGATGACTTAGAAGCTGTGTCACTTTTTTCTAAAATGTACAATGAAGATATAGATTTCAACCAAACTACTATTTCAACAGTTCTCAAATCTGTGGCTAGTTTGCAGGCAATTAAGGTGTGTAAGCAGATTCATTCAATTTCCATCAAATCTGGAATTTATTCAGATTTCTATGTTATAAACAGCCTTCTTGACACATATGGAAAATGTAACCATATAGATGAGGCTTCAAAAATATTTGAAGAGCGCACTTGGGAAGATTTGGTGGCTTACACATCCATGATAACAGCATATTCTCAATACGGGGATGGGGAGGAGGCTTTAAAGCTATATTTACAAATGCAAGATGCATATATCAAGCCAGATGCATTTATCTGCAGTTCTCTCTTAAATGCATGTGCAAAGTTGTCTGCGTATGAGCAAGGGAAACAATTACATGTCCATGCCATCAAGTTTGGATTTATGTGTGATATTTTTGCCAGCAACTCTCTGGTTAATATGTATGCAAAGTGTGGAAGCATAGAGGATGCTGATCGTGCCTTTTTTGAGATACCAAATAGAGGAATAGTCTCATGGTCTGCAATGATTGGAGGATATGCTCAGCATGGCCATGGCAAAGAGGCTCTTCAGTTGTTCAATCAAATGCTTAGAGTTGGTGTGCCGCCCAACCATATTACTCTAGTTAGTGTTCTTTGTGCATGCAATCATGCTGGTTTGGTATATGAGGGAAGGCAATATTTCGAAAAAATGGAGGAAATGTTTGGGATTAAACCCACACAAGAGCATTATGCTTGTATGATTGATCTCCTTGGACGATCTGGGAAATTAAATGAAGCAGTGGAGCTTGTAAATTCCATTCCTTTTGAGGCCAATGGCTCAGTTTGGGGGGCACTTCTAGGAGCTGCGAGAATCCATAAAAATATAGAACTCGGTCAGAAAGCTGCAGAGATGCTTTATGATCTGGAGCCAGAGAAATCCGGTACCCACGTTCTCCTTGCAAACATCTATGCCTCTGCGGGGATGTGGGAAAATGTGGCTAAGGTTAGAAAGCTAATGAAAGACAGCAAGGTGAAGAAGGAGCCCGGAATGAGTTGGATTGAGATCAAAGACAAGGTATACACTTTTATCGTTGGAGACAGAAGTCATTCTAGAAGTGATGAGATATATGCTAAATTGGATCAGTTAGGTGACCTTCTAAGTAAGGCTGGATATAGTCCCGTTGTAGAGATTGATATACATAATGTGAACAGAAGTGAAAAGGAGAAGCTCTTATATCACCACAGTGAGAAACTTGCCGTGGCCTTTGGATTAATTGCTATGCCTCCTGGTGCCCCTATAAGGGTGAAGAAGAATATACGAATTTGTGTTGACTGCCACACCTTTTTCAAATTTGTATGTAAAATTGTCTCAAGGGAAATTATTGTTAGAGATATTAATAGATTCCACCATTTTAAAGATGGCTCATGTTCCTGTGGTGATTACTGGTAATATCATCATCATCCATTCTCAGTTTCACAAGATACGTAGATTCTTTATCTTTACTACTGCAACTGTTTCATGACTATAGTCACTATTGAAACACTGTTTCATGGCATAGTCACTATTGAAACATTGTGATATCTTCTGTGGGATTATTTGTTGTTTCCTCCCCTCTTTTCTTGTATATTCTTTTTCATATTATTATTATTATTATGATTATCATTGGGTAGTAGCAACTAGGACAAGACTCAAATAAAATAATTGTAAGGTTTGGCCTGAATCTCTGAGAAGAACAGCTTTAACATAAGATTGAAGTATGATATAAGGTGTATGCACATACATAGATATCGCTTTCCATCTTTACAATTGGAAGAAGGACTGA
>Ga0214544_1000800_pt1 | contig 61120 bp, 56 predicted proteins | sample CNSS3metaG_FD_160074 | JGI IMG/M metagenome (GOLD analysis project Ga0214544, IMG submission 160074) | Root nodule microbial communities from cowpea collected in UCLA plant growth center, Los Angeles, California, USA - CNSS3 | ecosystem: Host-associated > Plants > Roots > Nodule | place: USA... | reverse complement strand
AAATAACATAATAATAAAAAAAAAAAAAACACACACACACAAACACAAATATATATATATATATATATATATATATATATATATATATATATATATATATATATATATCCTCAAATTGAGCCGTCATGACTACATCATTAATTTATATGAGCACCTATCTATGTTGTGTGTTTGTTCATTTTTAATATAATAACTTGTAGCTTGCTGATTTTTTCTTATTTCTTTCAATATTACTCTTTCAGAAACAAAAATAATTGATATGGTGAGCAAAACTAATTGGGCTTTTTAGGCTCACTGCACGGTTGTCAAAATCGAGATCTTACTCTAAATTTGGAAGAGAAGTATAAAACGGGAAATCTAACTACTAAATTGAGGAAGTTCATAAGTACACAAAATGCCTCATAATATGCGTTTGTAATATTGTACGGATTTTACAAAATAGTACAATATGCGTGTGTTATATTGTACGGATTTACAAAATAGTTTTCCATTCCCATCCTAGTTTAGTAGTTACAAAAAAGTATGTGTTTCCTAGTTAAAAACAGCAGATTAGTAAGTTGTAACCCCATCCGTTCTCGTTATAAAACACGGATCCATCTAAAGTAAATCAAATAATGTTTGTGGTGTAGTACAACAAAGGAGTTGGAATAGGAATTGGAGTTATTTTAGTGGCGTAATGCAGAGGTTTGTGCATCAAAAAGAAACCTGAAGATGGTGTGTGTATATTTTGGGGGCAGAATAACATGGGAGAAAGATGCAGAAAAAACAGAGGAGGGGGCAAAATTATATAGATGAGAGAGAAGAAGGGAGAGTGCTTTGGGGAGAAAGAGAACAAGGAGGTAGTGATTTTTGTTTGGAGAAGGATAAAAGTGCAGTGGTAGTTTTTCTTAAAGGTAAAAAGAGGGCAGTGATTTTTGTTTCTGCTACAGGAACATTGGTAGTTTTAGGTGAAAAAGGTGTGATAACTTTTTGATTATGCCAATAGGAAGAGCAGTAATTTTAGGTGAAAAAAGTGGGGTAACTTTTGGTTATATATGAAAAGAAGAGCATGACTTTCATTTTTAAGGTCCAAAGAACTGCAGCGGGTTTTGACAGCATAAGGAGAAAGGAAATTGGGCTTTGTGCTTACTTAGGTTTAGGTTTTTTTTGGCGCTGAATCAGATTGGATGTAAACCAAGTCACAAACCCAACCAGCTCAGAATATAAAAACTGGCTCACAAGCTGCACCGATGGGAGTCTCAATCTTCAATGACGATCCGCCAAAATCGTAGACGCATAAGATCTTACATTGAAGAACCCAATTTTGACTACATGGCTCATTGGTCTAGTTAAGTTTATTAATTTATTTGTAGATCTTTTTATAAATTAGTTCACGCAAATAGACTTTTAGGTTAGATAAGAATTTTAAATAGGTCATACTTGTAACATGTAAATAGGCCAATGATGCCTTGGTTGAACCTCAGCGAAAGCCATGCCAATGATGCTCCAATTGAGATTGAGTTGAGGATGTCTCAACAAAATCCAAGTCAAGGATGCCCATCCAAGACCAGCCTAACATTGCCCTAATCATGGTCTTGACCAAACACGCACTTTGCAGATAGAGTAAAAAATGACTCAAACGAAACTAACAGAAAATTGTCTACCAAGCAATTTTTTTTGGATGAACATTGATTTTGAATATTTTAAAATCCAAAAAAATATCCAATCCAAATAATTGGCTTTCGATTTGATTTAAAATCCAAAAGTAGGGATTTAGATTTGAAACAAAGATTAGTACAATAATGGATTGTCTTAAAAGGTGGACTTTAAGCTTAGTTTAAGTTCACAAAGTCGGTTTGTAAGGTGAGGTTTATACCTATTTATATATCATAATCTAACCTTATTTCTAGTCTATGTGTGATCTCCAACATACTTCCTCTTGCAGAAGATGGACATCTTGAACATGAGATTAGATGTTCGTGGGTGGTTCCTCTTAAGAAGTGAACTTTAAGGTTAACTCAATTTTACAAAACCGGCTTGTAAGATGAGGTTTGCATCCACTTATAAACTGTAAATTTGTCTTATCTCTAGTCGATGTGGGATCATCGACATACCCCTTCATTCCAAGGTATATACATTTCGAACGTGAGAGACTAGATATTAATGGTGGCACGATAGACCTAACAAACAACAAATCTCAGTAGGATAGGCTTTCGGGGGGTTCTGGTACCATCTTAAGAAGTAAACTTTAAGCCTAATTCAACCTTATGAAACCAGCTTCTAAGGTGAGGTTTCATCCGCGTATATACTGTTAATCTGCTTTATCTTTAGTCGATGTGAGATCCCCAACAGTTCCATAGTGGTCTGATAGGCTCAATAGACCTTGTTAGGATCAAACACTTACTACTACCCAAAAGTTACAAGTGATAGTCAAAGTGCAACTCTCTCGACTAAAGAGCATATTAGTTCAAGCACCACAATTTGATTATGACTTGGCCTATCTTACCAATGTCACGGAATAATTGATGCAACCTACAACAATCTAATTTAGCTATTGGGAATTGAACTTGTGACCTTGACTTTGATATCAAGATAAAAAGTGAACTTTAAACTTAATTCAACTTCACAAAACTGACTTTTGATGTGAGGTCCATGTATACTTATATATTATAATTTGATCTTATTTATAATCCATGTGGGATCTCTGATGGATTAGATTTGAATATTTCGATGTTTTGCACAACCCCTACATTAGTTTTTTTTCCCTTTTATGTAGTAATAACTAAAATTACCCAATTTTTTCTCTTCTATGTCTGGATTGACATTTAAAGCTTATTATTTTAAATGTGTCTTGGGTGCCATAACAGTCAACCGTTGTGACCACTAGAAGGATCTTAGAAAGAATTGCTGTTCATTATGTTTCACAAAGAATGGCATGGAAGCTTCTTAAAGGTATGCTGATAAAACAGTTATTCTTTACTACAGGCGAAATCAATTAAAGTTTTATTTGTAAGAGATGGCTGTTTTATATTCTGTGCCCTCCAATAGATCTTACATTTATTTGAGCTTTTCGGACTTCTCGAACAGATATCCCTAGATCAGCAACTCGCAAGGCTGGAAGGAACATGCCCACTGTGGTTTACTTCTATTGTGTGAGCAGAACAACATTCAGAGGTCAAATCATTCCATGAACAATATCTGTTCATTATGATATTTCATGAGCTTTTGACTTCATCAATTAACTTGTGAGGACTTTCTTTATGTTTTGTGCAGGGCACATGCTTGGAGTTGCAGCATCATGGCTTGTCCAAGTTGGCATTGATTTATATAGATTCTTTTCATCGTCATTCAAGGTGCAGAACGAGGATAATGATGTTGATAAAACCAATGAAGTTGGAGTTCTTGGACAGAAGATTTTCATCACTACAGTTAGATGTACTTCATCTTTAATTTTTGCTTCCATAGGAGCAGGAATCGGTGCAACCCTTGTTCGTCCATCGCTGGGCCAGTGGATTGGTAAAATTGTTGCATTACTTGAATTTTGCAATTTAAGGTCTAATGTGGAGAAACTTTTCTATACGTACCTAAAAAGAGAAGAAAATTAGAAGACCATTTAAATAAACTTTTCTTACAAATTAAATTTAACTTTTGAATAAATTATTTCATAACTCCCTCATTGGGTCTCCTTAAGTGAATTTCTCCAAAAGTACTTAAAAGGAAGGAAAAATTGTTTCTCCTCCATAAGTTTGTTTATTTGTATATGCACTACCTTAATATCGAATTTAGAAGTTGATTTTAACTCATGGATACCCACACTTCTCTATCTCTTGTATATGCTTCTGGAAAAGTTTATCTAAACTGAACAGACTCATACGTACTTGAAAAATCGATTTTAACATATACTTTAGCCAATTTAACATGTAACAGACATTTATTTTATTTTACTTTCTAATTTTCTTATACTGGTTTGTGCTGAAAAACTTATATAAACAAAATCTTGATTTGTTTCACTTCAATAGGCTTAATGGTGTGTTCTTTTTCTTCAGGATGTGTTGCTGGTGATTTGGCTGGCCCCATTATTGTAGCATTTTGTGCTGACCAATTATTTCAAGTGAAACTTTGAAAGCTGGTTATATTTTCTTACAGATTTTTTACCCTTTTCAAACAACTGGGGTATATTATGAATTTTGCTGTATTTGGTAGCCAAATTTGATTGAGCCATTAGAAGTTGGTGAACCTACTAACATTTTTATGCCATGATATTTAATTCGTTATTGTTTCAACATAATACACTTTCCAAGCTATTTTGTTAATGCATTTCCCAAAATTTAACGAGTAAACCTAATATGCAAGTGCTTAGTTATTGTTGGTACGTACTGGTTCACTTGGTAGTAGGAAATTGCATTTTGCTCTATTTTTTTGTCACATATTTCCTTTTTGCTTTAGTTAAGAAAATATGATTCTTCAAGAACGTTTGATAGACCTCAAATGAATTTTCGGAAGTGATTACGTTGTTATTTAATATAGGTTTATGCATATAAACCTATATAATTTATAATTTTTCATCAAATTGATATTTTAAATATAGATTATGATATTTTGATTCACATTGATATTTTAAATATAGATAATGATATTTTGATTTTTTTTTATTCATTTTTAACCTATCACTCCTATCATTCTTAATTTATTATACTATGTTATTTAAAAAAAATCAAAATAAATAATTGAAGGGTGATGTGATGGATTATAGTAGGATGAAAACATAAATTTAAATCATTCTAGTGACGTGAATCAAAATAAATACTCAATGTGAAAGAATTTCTTTTAGAGTAAATTGATTCACTTAAAAGCTAAAATAAAAATATGAAAATTTAAATTTTTAAATCAATTATTCCACTTAAAGGATGTAAAATATATTATTTTTATTTGATTAAAATAAAAATTGATTTAAAAAATCACCACTACAAGAAAAACCTTAAATAATAACCAAACGCAATGACAAAAATAATTAGTCACTGTAATAACAAATTTAAATATTCATGTATAAACTAAAATTGATTTGTGACTAAACTAGTTTCAAAAAATTATAATTGATTTCTAAATTGTTAACTAAAAAGGTTTTTATTATGAATTGACCTCTAAATTGGTCACTAACATTAATTACTTAGGTTTTGGTTACTAAAGAAATTAGTCACTAAATTGGTTTTTAAATAACTAAATAAAGACTAATTTAGTGACCAATTCATTTGGTAGTCAAAACTTAGGTAACTAATGTTAATGACCAATTTATAAACTAATTTATAATAAAAAATATTTTAATTACTAATTTAGAGACCAATTATAATTTTTTGAAACTAGTTTAGTTACCAATAATTTTTAGTTTATAAATTAATATCTAAATTTGTCACTATAGTGACTAATTACTTTTGTCACTAAATTTGGTTATTATTTAAAATTTTTCTTGTAGTGCATTTTATATAAGGGAAAAGAACTAAAATAAAAGTATTTCTAAATTCTAAAGTTGATGGGAAACATCTATGGTGTAAAGAAAGCATCTCTTAATAGTATAATCACCGAAAGATTGAGAATAATTTTACGATGCAAGAAATGGAAAACATTGTTAATTTTATGATATATTAATTAGGTCGATATTCTAAAAACATACCAATATATGGAAAACATTATTAAAAAAAATATGTTTTTGTCTTTGAGCTTAGATGCAAAATTGGAAATTATCTATGTTTCAAACTTTTGACATAATTGGATATAGTTTTTTTAATCCGATGGTGTCAACCTTTTTTACGTGTTAAATAGTGTTCCAAGATTGCATTTGAGTTGGAATATATCAAATTATATAAACATCTCAAGCGTCAGCCTGAAATATCGTTTAACATTTTAAAAATATTTTACATATTTAAGTTAGAAGGTGTATATCTATTCATTTTTTAAAGTTTGAAAACCAAACTGTATTAAAATTTGGGACATGGATGAATTCCAATTTTGTGTCCAAATTTAGGATTTGAAAACATATTTAACCTTTAAAAAAATAATAACAAAACATGGAAACCAAATAAAATCCATGGAAAAAATTACATAGCAAACTTTTTTCTCAAAAGAAGCTAAGCAATTTTATACATAAGAAATCTAAAGTTTTTAAAGAAAATATCAAAAGCAATCATAGATATTGAATTTTAAACTTATTAGAGATATAATATCTTTGTTAGAATGTACCACCCAAAACTCGAAACATTGAAATTTTTTCCCCTCAAATAACCACTTCAAAATTGGCTTAGCTAACATTAATCTTGGTTTTAAGTTAAATTTAAATACTTTTATTTTTCTTCTCTATCAATTCCTTTTATCGTACCTCACTCTTTTCTTTTCTCCTCCTTTGCCTTTTAAAGTACATGTTGTAGTTGGTTGTCATTGTTCATGTCATTATCTTGTATCTTGTTCTTGAGTTGCAAACATAGTTCTCTCATGATATCATCTTGTTTTAGAGTTATAGGCACAATGTCTCTAATCTCATTGCTTTACTATACGAAGAACTTGTCTTCTCTATTTATGCCTAAGTTATGTCTCTTCCCTCATTTGTGTCATTTTTTGGTATCCCACAAATTTTTTGTCTCTATTGTTACCTTTCTAACATGACATATCACATACCATTTTATATGTGTTTATTGTGCAATGGTGTTTTTTTAGTTTTAACACCTTACATGGGTGTTACTAGTGAATGCTTTCCTAATTTCATTAATATTTTGGGCATGTCATGTTTTATGTTTGTTAAGATGTTATCAAACAAGTCTAGGTGATATGTGAAGTTGATATGGAGACTAAATTTTTAGAATTAACTTCTGTATTAGATATAGTCAACTAGGTTATGTATGCTTCACATGAACTTTAAATGAAATTAACAAATAGAAATTACATTACGATAGAGGAGGCTTACTATAGTATTTATAGTTAATTGCATTACACAATTGCTACAACAAGTACCTACTAGTAATACTTATTAAGTATAACTACATACATATTGTAATACCTCACCTCTTAAATTTAGGAGATCAATTTTCATATGATAAAGATTTGAAATTGAATTTGCATTCAAGAAAATAAAATCAACCAAAAGAATAAGCCTGGTCAACACATCAACATTTCCTCTTTTGATGATCATTCTTCATAGATATTGTAGGATCCATCAACTCATTTGAAAGAAAAATATTTAGAAGCTCTCAACCAACGCACAAACAAAGATAAAACAATTGAAAAGCAAAAATAAATTAAGGAAAGAAGTGTGGAAAGAACACACCACCTTTGTAGAAGAACCAATAATAAGCATATTGAAGATTTGAAGAAGATCTATAAGATAACACATGAGAAAGAGTTTCATACTCTCATGACACCCAAAATTATCATAAATGTATTCAAATTCATGTTTGTTTCGTACATGAGAGGGAACCTCTTATTTATAGATAGATGGAGAAGTTTGATCATCTACTACATTAAATGGGTAAAAGGAAGCTTAGTCATCTTGATGTTGACTTTTAGGTGAAAACTAATTATAATGGTAACACATGAAGGAAGTTACAACCTTTACATGTAATGAAAGTGACATGTGAGTGAAGTTACAACCATCACATAATGAGGCGGTTAAATGTATGCACATACTTAATTATTTCAATCATGGTTTACTTAAAACTTGATTGCTTTTAAAAGTTTTCTAGAGTTTTTTTATAAGCTATGTCCTATTTAGAGCTAACAATTTCTTTCATATCCCCTTAAGATAAAGAACACAAGTATTTTTTTTTCATGAAGCCACTTTCTTCTTTCCCAAGTATCAAATATTTGTCACTTTTTGCTACAATAAAAGAGTTGTTATAATATTAAAAGAAAAACTCTTACAAGAGAGGATATAACAAATAATGTTTCAATCCCAAGTCCACTATGTGACATCGTTAGGGTCAATCACCCCTCATCTGAGATATTGTCCACTTTGGAGCTTGTGCTCCGTCATGGTTTTGTCCTAAAAGGTGTCTTAGAAGGTAGAAGGAGGAATGAGTATTTAAATTGCCTTAGGTGTCGACTCCTAAGCGATGTGAGACTATTGGGTGTGGTAGGAACATAAGCTCCCCCAATTAAGGTATAAGGGAAATGATTGTTCATCCCCAATGGGGGGCTAAAGGAACCAATGCTTCGTCTTAGAACCTTGTTATCGACCTCACGGTAGGCGACAATGTTCTGATCTCAAGCTTATCGAGTGACATCATTAGGGTTAACCACCATGCATCCGTGGTATTGTTCATTTTGAAGCATGGAGGTTCGTCACAATTTTGTCCTTAAAAGGCGCCTCGAAGGATGGAAGGAAGAAGAAGTATTTAAACTACCTTAAGCATCGACTCCCAAACGATTTGGGACTATTGGGCATGGTAGGAACAAATAAGAATTTCTTATGAGAGAAATACTTCAAACAAAGTGGAGGTTTAACAAAAAAATAACATGCTCTTGATCATCTTGTTAGATATTTATATGATCTAACACTTAGAGAAATTTTGCGAAAAGAAAATATGAACAATACATTAACCTTTTAAATAAAAATTTTAGTTGGTTTTGCATGACAAACCCTCCATTTATAAACACTCTGAATAAGATCTTTGAGAGTAGCATGCTAATTTTTTGTTGTGTCTCAAAGTTGTCGCAGTAGTTAGTAGCCTTTTAACTTAAAGGATTTCTGTTACGCTTAACTTGTTGCTTCACACTCTACCTTTAGTTCTGAACATGCTTTCCTTGTACTTACAACATTATTTTAAGCATACAACAAAGTATTTATGCTAGGTTGGAGCCTTGTGGGCATGAGTAACTCTGATGACTTTGCTTATAAATTTAAATATGTTCTTTGTCTTATTATAAAGTTTTATCTTGTACCTTGTGTCTATTTTATGAGCTTTAGAAGAAAGTATTTAACTCATGGGTTGTTCCAGGTGGCTCCATACGCATGTCACTCAAAACACATTCACATTTACACATAGACATCACTTTTCAAAGTCACTAGGAAGGTGTGATGAGTAAAATGGATTTATATGGAATGAGATGCATGCTTAACTTGCATTGAATTGTTTGGGTGCCTCCATACATGTGCCACTTGGATTACAAGCGCAATGGCATTCAAATCACTTATCAACATCACTAAGAATATGTGCTAGCCAAAAGGAATCATCAATAGGATATGAGGTGTGCCTGATTTGTTAGCAATTTAGGTTATATATATATATATATATATATATATATATATATATATATATATATAATTAAATGTGTTAGGGCCATTATATTATTAGTCAAAGTATTAATGTGATCTAGGTCACATCTTTAAGACTAGAGTTGAACGACTTGTGTCAAATGGTTATAAAGGTAAACAAACCAAACAATGAGATCAAGGGCTATAAATTATATGATCCCAAATTAAAGAATAATGTTTTTTGAGATGAGAACTGCCAGATTCTTTGAGGATATTGAGTTTGGGGGAAGCATAAGGTTAAAGGCTTCGTCTTTGAGGAAGAATTGGTGACAATTCCAGATTTGATTCATATAATTGCTTTTGATGAAGCAAGTTCAAAACCTCAAGAACAAAATCAAGATCCTAAAGAACCTATACTTTTTGAGCTAGTAACTTTGCAGAGATCCATGAGAGAGGAGAAGTACTATTCTAGATGATTATGTGGTATTTCTCTAACAAAATATGGAAAATAATGGTATGATGAAAGATGAATGAGGAGTATAAGTCCATGCAAACAATAAGGTTTGGGAACTTGTCCTATTGCCATAAGGTGTGAAACCCATTGGTTATAAGTGGATATTTAAGACCAAGAAGGATTCCAAAGGTAGTGCGGAGAGGTATAAGGCTTGTCTTGTGGAAAAGGGGAATACTCAAAAGGAAGGGATTGACTTTGAAGAGACTTTCTCTCTAGTTTCATTGAAAGACTCTTTTACAACAACAATCATGGATCTTGTTGCACATTTTGATTTGGAGCTTCATCAAATGGATGTCAAGACAATGTTTCTCAATTGCAACATTGATGAGACAAATTATATGGTGCAACCAAAAAACTTTGTGTTAGAAGACTCAAAGAATATGGTTTGCAATTGGACAGAATCCATTTGTGGGATAAAATAGGCATCTCGTCAATGGTACCACAAATTTAATCAAGTGATTCTCTTATTTGATTTCAAGATGAATGTTGTTGATGATTGTGTGTATCACAAATTCAGTGAGAGTAAGTTCAGTTCAATCTCAATCAATTCTCAAAAGGAAATTTGGAAATTCAGGAAATGTAACCGTAGAGAGTTTGATGTATGTTCAAGTATGTATGCATCTGGATATAGCATTCATAGTTGAGGTATTATGCATATATTTAAGCAATATCATTTGGAAAGAACCTAAAAGAGTGTTGAGGTATTTACAGAGAACAAGAGATTATATGTTCACATACAGAAGGTTAGATCAGTTAGAGATCATTGGGTATTCTGAATCATATTTTGTAGGATGTTATGAGGCATCAAATAAGGAATATGGCTGAGGAATTTTGTCATAGGGCTGCATATTGTGAAAGTAATTGAAAGACCATTTAAGTTATATTGTGACAACATATCAGCTGTATTGTGTTTTAACAATAATAGGATACAAAGTGGAGATTTTTCAATAGAACAATAAGGGAAAAACTCCATGATGACAAATCCTCTTACTAAGGGAATTCCATCCAAGGTCTTTCATAAGCATATTACTCATATGGGTGTTTTGTTGTTTGCAAAATCTTTGGTTTAATGGGAGTTAGTCACTTTAATGTGTTGTGTTCTATGTTTGATTTTATGCATGCATGCATTGTCTTTGGACATACTTTGGATATTATTAAAAAATTACACTTTGTATATGAATGTTATTATATTAATCTTATTGAGATAAAGTAATGATTAGTTGAAAATAGAGTGTACAGGTCACCTTCACGTAATTTTCATGCTACACATGTCATGATGAGTTTGTGTTATTTAGTTTTGTTAACATTAATGATCATTGTTAGATTTAATTGTGATTAATGCAATTAAAATTGTTTTGGTTCTATATGCGGATGTAATCAATGGATGAGATCTCTTAAGTATGCTCAAGGCATATAATGACAATTTTGAGCTCATAAAGTCTAACACATTTATAAGGATTTATAAGTATATATATATATATATATATATATATAAAATTAAATAATTAAATATTTTAGGACCATTATATTATTAGCCAAAGTATTAAAGTGATCTAATTAATTAAATCTATGGCTAAAAGTATATACATGTCATGGTATATTAAATGTGTAAATGCCAACAACATTCTAATTTGTTTAAGGGGCCAAATTAGAAATACTGAAATTAAGTAAGTAATTGCCAAAAGTTATATAAAGGGTTATCGTCAGTTAGAGAAAGTTACGATTCTAATTAGAATCGATACCAGAGATATTATGTCAATAATATTATCCCAATATCTCTGGTATTATGCCCATGTATTATTTCTCATGTGTGCAACCATCATTATCAATTATTTCCTATATTGTTTATTGTATTCAATGATGACTTTATTATAGAGATTATGATTGTACTGTATTGTGTTTATATAAACACAACATCTGCAATACAAAAGCACTACAATATTTCTCCATTTTATCTTTCTTGGTATTAGAGCACTTAAGGTCGAAGACTCTCGATCCAATCATGTCTTCCATAGCCAACACAAATCACAAAAATGACCTACTCACAAATGTTTCTGTCAGGTTGAACAAAGATAACTATTTCATACGGAAGTCACTAGTTCTTCCATTGATAAGAGGTTGCAAACTTGATGGCTACATACTAGGAATAAAAGAATGCCTAGAACTGTTTGTCACTACAAGTGACAAAACTCAGAAAACCAATTATGACTATGAAAAGTGGATTGCACAAGATCAAGCTCTCCTAGGGTGGCTAAGAAATTCAATGGCCATTGATATTGCAACACAGTTGTTGCACTGTGAAACCTCCAAGGAACTTTGGGATGAAGATCAAAGCCTAGCAGGTGCACATACAAAATCAAGGAAAATGTACCTCAAGTCAGAATTTCATAACACTCGCAAAGGAGAAATGAAGATGGATCAATATCTTCTCAAAATGAAGAACCATGCTGATAAATTAAAGTTGGCAGGATCACCAATCTCCAACTCAAATTTGATGATTCAAACACTAAATGGACTGAATGCTGATTAAATTTCGGTGGTGGTCAAATTATCTAATCGAATCAACCTTAGTTGGGTTGATCTACAAGCCCAACTATTGGATTTTGAAAGCATAATAGAATAGTTGAATCGTTTCAATAATCTTTCAATGAATACTTCAACAAACCTTGCAACCAAAACTGATTTGAGAAGCAACAAACCAGGGACACAAGGTAATTAGAGGGGATCTAACTTTAGAGGAGGTAGAGGAAGAGGTAGATCTAAATCAACATTTCAGGTATGTAATAAGATCGAACACATAGTAGTAAATTGCTTTTATCGTTATGATAAGTCATACATAGGTTCAAATCATAATGCTGAAAATAACAAGAGAGAAAATCACAGTGCTTTCATAGCCTCCCCTTACCACAATCAGGACTATGAATGGTACTTTGATAGTGGAGCTAACAACCATGTGACCCATCAAAATGAGAAACTTCAAGATCTCAATGAAAACAATGGTATGATTTCTTCTCTCTTATTTGGAAATGGTGAAAGATTGAAAATAATGGCCTCAGGCACAACCAAATTGAATAACCTCAACTTACATTATGTTCTATATGTTCTAGAAATAACAAAAAATTTGTTGAGTGTATCTAAGCTAACTGCCGACAATAAAGACCTGGTTGAATTTGATGCAAACTACTGTTATGTGAAGGACAAATTGACAGGGAAAATACTACTAAGAGGGAAACTTAGAAATGGATTATACCAACTTTCAAGTGTCAACTCTCAAGTCAATAATGATCCATGTGTCTACATGTCGCTAAAGGAGAATTGGAAGAGAAAACTTGGACACCCCAACAATAAAGTCTTAGAAAAGGTGCTGAAGATTTGCAATGTTAAGACATCATCACGTGATCAATTTTCATTTTGTGAAGCTTGTCAATTTGGAAAACTTCACTTGTTACCATTTAAATTATCTTCCTCTCATGCTAAGGAACCTTTAGAATTGATTCACGGTGATGTATGGGGACCTGCCCCAATTTTATCTCCCTCTAATTTTAAGTACTATGTTATTTTCATTGATGATTACAACAGGTTCACTTGGATTTTTCCTTTGAAAAAAAAAATCAAAAACAATACATGCTTTCACTCAATTCAAAAGCCTGGTTGAAACCAATTTAACAAGAAGATAAAAGCTCTTTAATGTGACGGTGGAGGTGAGTTTAAACATGTCTAGAAAATAGTTGTCGCAACCGAAATCGTGACAAGACGACGAACCAAAAATTAAAATTTGCAAAAAATAGAGTTTGGAGTCACCACCATGGTTTATTTTGGAAACCTAAGGAAAAACCAAAAAAGATAAAACAAGGTATGCAAAAAACCAGATTTTGGGTCCGGGAGTCGGTTACGCGTGGGGAAGGTATTAGCAATCCACAACGCACATCCTAAGACGGTACCTTTAATTAAATGTTCAAAATTTATGTGGTTTTTTAAAATATTTACTTCCCCAAAAATAATAATAAATGAATTTACAAAAGAAACAAAAATATTTTTTTTTTTGGTTTTTTGGGTCCGACGAGGATTAATCCTTGCTCCTACGTATCTCCATGAGAATGGAGAATCAGGGTACGTAGTTCTCGGGGGCTAGTGTGGAAACTGGGCTTGGAGACTAGTGTGAAAACTAAGCTTGGGGGCTAGTGGAAAAACTGAGCTTGGGGGCTAGTGTGAAAATTGGGCTTGGAGGCTAGCGTGAGAACTGAGCTTAGGAGCCAGTGGAAATTGGGCTTGGGGGCCAGTGTGAAAACTGGGCTTAGGGGCTAATGTGAAAACTGGGCTTAGGGGCCAGTGTGAAAACTGGACTTGGGGGCTAGCGTGGGAACTGGGCTTAGGGGCCAGCGTGGATATTGTAGGAGCAAAGATGGAGAAAGCGTGTTTGACTTTTCCCAAATGAGGAGATTAAGAAATGACGGGTCTTCACAAGTTACCCCTAATGTGATCACAGTCTTCGATGTAAATAAATGCCCCAATTTAAAATGAATGATGGGAATATGAAATACAATAACAGTCTCATAATAGATCACATCTTTATTCCAAAACCATAAATGATAAAACTCTATAAAACGGTTCCAATTAGTTTTCCCCGCTCCGCTGCTAAGCCTCACCAGATCCACCTGCAACATCATCTGCTCCCGTGTACCGCGTACACGATCATCGCCAAACACAAGCAAATAGGGTGAGCTAACAAAATAAACATATATATATGGCACAAATATACCAATCACACAATCACACCAAATGAATTCCATCCTTTGAGTTCTACATCTTCTAGTGAGTACCTCAAGGTGTCTTGCTGCCATACCTATCGACCACAACCGATAGAGCATGTGCGGGAAACCATGCTACGGATCATACACTGTAACGCCAGGTGGAGTTCCCATATACGAACATAATTCGTAACGTCCCAAGACTACCAAACTCGTTAGTCAACTACTGAGGAGGGCAATTTATCTGGACCCATCCGTACTGACCACAACCAGCACACTCACCTCAGCAACACTCGCCAACCCGAGCTCAACTCAAGGGTTCCTTGTGTTCATCCGCCATCCTGAGCTCAACTCGAGGGATGCCATTCCGAGCTCAACTCGAGGAATGCCACGTGCTTAACCCCTATCCCGAGCTCAACTCAAGGGATACATTCCGAGCTCAACTCAAGGAACACCAACAAGCTGACCTTTAAGATATCCTAGAAGCCTTGTAGATCACGCACATCATAGCAAGCATAACACTAATCTGCTATAGCAAAATCGCCTGGCAGGGGACACGTACCGCTAGGCACTACCGCTTCCAAATTTCCTGGCGGGGGACACATACCGCCAATCGCTACACCAGTACTTGCACATTACTGGTTTTAGTTCAGGTTCAAGCACACTTCACACATGTTGCTCTCATTTACTCTCATTCTAGAGTACCCCTAATGAAAAGCATTGTCATCTATAATGTCCTAGGCCTTATAGCATCTCACATATGCGTTCATCCCCTAGTCATATAGATCATCCCAAGCATGCTCAAACAAAACATAAGCAGCAACACTCTAACAATTTTAAGCACATGATCTTATGCACAAATGCAAGTTAATATTGACACCCATGTCTTCACCAAACCATTTCTCCACATGTGACTAATCCAAAGGAACATTCAAATTGACGAAGACTTACCACGTAACCCAATCATGCTTTATTAGAAGTTACTAGTAATTATCAAGAGGTTATTCATGCGTTTTAAAGACTCAAAATTAGCAATATTGCATAACAAATATCTCTAGCTACTGACCTCCAAATCAATTCTCCACCGTTCAAAGTGAAGCACCACATGTTATGGACCACCTGTCAAAATTTCACCTAAATCGAACAGTTAACAAACCGGGAAATGCAGTTTTACAAAAACTGCGCAAACTAGAAAAAAGTGGTGGCGCCTAGCGCCCAAAGTGGAAGGTGGCGCCTAGCGCCCAAAAGTGGAAGGTGGCGCCTGGCGGGACTGTACTACCGCCGGGCGGTCCTTGTTGCGCGAAAAGTACGAAAAACAACATTTTTTTGAACCAGAGCACCCCTCACATCTCTGATATGGCGCCTGGCGGACAGCCCCGTGTCGCCAAGCGGTGCATACTATTCTGAGCAATTTTTCCCCGATTTTCATCACCAGCACAACTCTTCTCTCCAACACTTCCTCCAATACAATTTCGCCCACACTTCCCATTATTTATCAATCCAATTATACTACTCTTTTCATTTGATAATAGCAAATTACCCAAATTCAATTTCTGCTAATTGATTCCCTAAGCAACAATTCACAATTCATCAATCTTAGAGCCTCCTTACACTGTTTTATCCAATTTCATGGTCAATTACACTACAAATCAGTGAAGTCCAACACCAGATCGTCTCCTAAGACCCAACCCTTGCTTTCCCACCAAAAAACTCATGTAAAAACTCATAGAAAAACACAAATCGAGCCACATACCCGTGTCGCCTAGCGGTTCAACCAATACTACCAGGCTCTTCACCCAAAAAAAACCAAATCTGGGTACAGTACCATGCGTCGCCTGGCAGCTGGGGAGGTGCCGCCAGGCGGTTCCATTGCAGGAACCCAAATATGAGCCAAAAGTGTATGTGCCGCCTGGCGGCTATGAACAGCGCGCCAGGCGATTTCTAGAAAATTTCCAAAAATGCAGATTTCAATGCAAACAGAAAATGGCCTATCATATACGTGCTATAAATCATACAATTATGCATAAAACATAAATAGAACGTGGTTCAGCTCCCCTAATCTGGTTTCCTTTGCTTAAAACTTGAGTAGCCCTTGGTTCTCCCTTACTTCCAATAGCCTTCCTTAGTTCTCCTTAATTTAGCTTCAATGTCTCACTCAATACACTCACCTTACTCTGATTTTCATATTCCTCTACCCATCCAACAAAACCAGCCACAAAATCTCTCTCTCTTTTTCCCTTAATTGGCCAATAATTGGTGTCTTAATGTGGGATTAATGATGCAAAACGAAATTACAATTAAACTAAGGTTAATGCCATTCAATTTGTTGTTGTCTTATAATGGTTTTCTAGCCCTCCCTTAGATTTTTGGGTTTCCTTGCCCTTTCACCTTCATGCCAAAGAACATTTTGGCAAAAAAAATAAAAATAAAAATAAAAATAAAAAAAGTTTAATTTGGGTTACCAAGGTTTGAACCCTTCACCATGCCAAAGCCAAATCAATGTTCCACCATTTAACCAATTCTCATTTCATGATGATTAATATAATTTTATGATTATATTATTACTCAACATGTTCTAGCATATTATTAAAAACAATAATAATTAAATAACACACAAATAATATATATATAGGAGTTAAACCCAAGTCCTCTTATACATTTAAGTACTCTCAACCACTTGAGCTAATACTTTTTCCATGTCATAGCTTTCCCCAATAAATACCTTAAAGGCTCCTACTACCCGCATTTATTAAATAATTATTTAATTAATTATTTAAATTCCTCAGGTCTTACATATACCACCAAAATAACCCCAAGATAATCATGTTCTCTTATTCTTCATCCTCGGTTTGGTGAAGTATTGTCACACCACACACGGTCCTTTACCTATGATCCACTTCCTAATTCACTCTAGTCATGACTTGGAATTTAGCAAGCATAGTATCACGTTCTCTAGGGATTTGTTCTAACTTAACACCATTATCACCCAATCCATCACCTCCACGACATTAATTCGTTATTTCCATGCAACAATACCACTACCTCTAATAAATTTATTTTTCCCTTAAGTCTATACACACTATGATACATAACTTAGCCACTAGTGCATCAATAACACACTTCTCCAAAGTACTCATGCATAACACATCGTTTCCAGCACCTGTACTCACAATAAGAATAATGCATTCTCTATTGAAAAGTCATGGTATTTTAAAATCACACACACATAGGAGACTATTGGAAAATCAGTACATCACGAATCACATAATAACGCAACCAAAACAGTGACAGACACGCGCATCGCCTGGCGGTTCCGTCTTGCTGCCAAGCAGTTCATGACAGAACCCAAAATTTGGGCAAAACTGATGTGCTGCCTGGCGGCACCTTCATGATCGCCAAGCGGTTTCTGGGCGAAAACCCATAATTTTGTGAGAAACAGTGTAATTTAGCAAGGAATTCATGCAATTCAGTTAATCCAAGTCGCAGTATATTATATTCAATTAAAAACAACGTAAATAGCTCCCCTTACTTGGAATCCTTGCTCCAAATTTGAATTTTGGTGTGTGCCTCTATCCCAAAAGCTCTCCTAGCCTTTTCTTGCACCCCAACAATATCTTTCACACTCAATCTCTCAGTAACTAGCACGAAAATACCTCTGCAAACCTTTTCCTAACCCCGACACAAAAATACAACACTCTTTTCTTCTCCAATTCTCTTCTCTCTCACAATGACTACCCTAATTAAGTAAGATTACTCTAAAAAACGAAAATGCCATTAAGTTTTAGGTTTAATGGTTAATCAAGAACCATTATTGGTTTGTCTCTAGCCCCCTATGTTGTCTCCCTTTGCAGCTAGGGTTTTCTTCCTTTTTCTCTCCATGTCAAAACCAAAATTAGGCAAAAATAAAGTTTAGTTTTATTCTTAACAAGGTTTTAACCCACAACCACTCAATCACAAGGCAAGTGCTCAACCAATTCAACCAATCATGGTTCGTGATAATTCCTATAATTTTAGTATTACATTATCGCGACTCACATTCAAATATATCATTAAAATAATGTATAAGTCAAAATAACATACAATTGGCATACATAGGACTTGAACCCAAGTCCTCTCACACAATTAAGTACTCCCAACCATCTAAGCTAGTACCTTTCCACAACATAGCACTCCACATTAAATTCCTTAAAGGCTCCTAGTACCCGTATTTATTAAATAATTATTTAAATTTTTCGGGTCTTACATTCCCCCCACCTTTAAAAATAGGACTTACTAGGAAACAAGTGCGGGTAGGATTGCCTCATGCGATCCTCCTTTCCTAGGTCATCTTCTGAGTAGCCTCGCCCCTATAGTACTTTCACTGTCTTTATCTCCTTTCCCCGCAGCTTTTTCACTTGCGAGTCGAGAATCTGCACTGGTCCGGTGTTCACTGTCAAGTCTTCCCTGATCTGAATGTCGTCTGACTCCAGTACATGAGACGGGTCTGCTATGTATTTCCTCAACTGAGACACATGAAATACATTATGCAAATTTGCCAAGTGCGATGGTCGGGCAATCTCATAAGCTGCGACACCGATCCTCCTCAAAATCTGATAGGGCCCAACAAACCTCGGAGTTAACTTCCTTGATTTGATAGCCCTTCCAATACCCGCCGTCAGTGTGAATTTGAGGAACACATGATCCCCTGCCTCAAATTCTAGAGGCCGCCTTCGCTTATCTGCGTATGACTTCTGTCTGCTCTGAGTAGCTATCATTCGCTCCTGGATCGACTTGACCTTCTCAGAAGTCTGTTGTAGGAACTCTGGATCCAATACCAAGGATTCACCATCCTGGTTCCAACATAGAGGTGTCCTGCATCGTCACCCATACAAAGCCTCATACGGTGCCATGCCGATACTGGAGTGATAACTGTTGTGGTAAATGAATTCCACCAATGAAAGCATCTCACTCCAATTTCCCATATGATCCAACATGCAAGCTCGTAAAAGATCCTCCAATGACTGGATCGTCTGCTCCGACTACCCATCAGTCTGGGGATGATGTGTAGAACTCATCCGCAACTGGGTCACCAAAGCTGCTTGTAGAGACTACCAAAAACGAGATGTGAATCTCGGGTCTCTGTCTGATACTATACTAGTTGGCACACCATGCAGCCTGACCACTTCACGGACGTATAACTCGGCCAACCTATCCAAAGACCACTTCTGATTAATGGCTAAATAGTGGGCGCACTTAGTCAACCTATCCACTATTACCCAGATTGAATCATACCCCTTTACAGATCTTGGTAAATGCATCACGAAATCCATGGTAATACTATCCAATTTCCACTGTGGGATGTCTAACGGTTGTAACGTACCCCCTAGTCTCTGGTGTTCAATCTTTGCCTTTTGACACACCAAGCAAGACGCCACAAAGTCAACAACATCAGTTTTCATTCCATTCCACCAGAAGGACTGTTTCAGGTCCTGATACATCTTAGTCATATTTGGTGTATGCTAAGACGAATTTTGTGTTCCTCCTCTAGAATCTGCTTCCTCAATCTCCAATTTCCCAGCACACAAATTCTATCTCTGAATCGTAGGATGCCATCTGATCCCATCCTGTAATCCTTCCTTTTTTCAGTACCCAACCGGCTCACAAATTACTGCAACTCAGCATCATTCTTCTGTTGATTCCCTCCAAGATATCACTAGTCAATGTTAGAACACTACATCTAATGGACTCTTCCCCCAACTTATATCCAGGTTCATATCCCTGAGCTTCTTAATTAATTCCAGCTCATTCACCATCATTGCTGATATATGCATCCTCTTCCGACTCAAGACATATGCCACTACATTTGCTTTACTAGGATGGTAAAGCAACTCAAAATCGTAATCCTTGAGATACTCCATCCATCGACGTTGCCTCATATTCAACTCCTTCTGATCAAACAGGTATTTCAGGCTTTTGTGATCACTGAAAACCTAGAACTGGGAGTCATACAAGTAGTGTCTCCATGTCTTAAGAGCAAACACCACAACAGCCAACTCTAGATCATGGGTGGGGTAGTTCTTTTTGTGAACTTTCAGCTGTCTCAAAGCATAGGCCACTGGCCTCTTTTCTTGCATCAATACACACCCCAAACCCTGATAGGATGCGTCACAATACACCTCAAACTTCTTACTGGTATCTGGGATAGCTAATAATGGAGCTGTAGTCAATCTCCTCTTCATCTCCTCGAAACACTCTTCACACTTTTCTCCTCTTCAAAACATTTGCTCTGATATCAAATGTAACATCCCTAAGAAATATTACTTAAATAAATAAATAAATATGGAAAAAGAAATTAAACGTCGCAATATTATTATTCCCAAACGCCGGAAAATTTAAATTAATATCCAATGCGGAAAAATTTAAATGAACTTCAACCAAAAGTTATTACAATTTTCAAAATCCATAATCATAAATGAAAACATAATCAAATCCCCTAGCTTTAATCCCAAGCTAGCCCTCACTCCGTCGTTTGCGCATCCATAACATCATCTGTATCATCATATGTTTCCATGTAACGAATCACACGATCATCACCAATCACAAACAGAAAGGGTGAGTTGATAAAAAAAATTAGAAACAACAAATAAAATACAAAAGGTAAGTAATACACCCATCTTATTCTTCCTAATTAGTTCTTGGCCAAGACCGTAATTCTAAAGGCTTTTCAACCTTTAATCACACAAATAGTTAGCCTTGGACACAAGAATATGATGCTCACACGAACCAACCCGTTCGTGGTCCTGCCTCTACGAACCTTCCCGCTCGTAGTCTTGCTCTATGAACCTCCCCGCTCGTAGTCCTGCTCTACGGACATGCCCGCCCGTAGTCCAACACATGTGATCCATCAGCCACGTATCTCCCCGCACGCAGCATCTCTCAAGTGTTAGCACGGAACATACGAACCTACCTCGCTCGTATCCCCACAGGAGAGTAATTGGATATGAACCTACCTGCTCATATCATCACATGTTCACCAACATCCATGAACCTACCCATCCTGACACAACATCCCTTGATCCAAGTATAGCATCATTGCACACACAAGCCACAATTTACAGCGTCATTGCCTAGTGCAGCCTAAGAGCCGTCAAGCGAAACCAGTGCATACCGCATAGAGGTTCACTCCTTGCCGCTGGGTGACAGTCACTTCTAGACCCACTGTTGCAGGGTCTATCGCCTAGCGGACTGCACCTTGCCGTCATGCGCCACGCGGTGCAAGGACCTCTAATGTTAATCCTATCGCTTCGCGCACACACCCGTGCCACTAGGTGCTACACCAATAGCATACCCACTGTCTCATTTTCTTGCACATAACAGAGCATATGGACTTATACCACCAAAATAACCCTAAGATAATCATGTTCTCTTATTCTTCATCCTCGGTTTGGTGAAGTATTGTCACACCACACATGGTCCATTACCTATGATCCACTTCCTAATTCTCTTTAGTCATGACTTGGCATTTAACAAGCATAGTATTACGTTCTCCAGGGATTTGTTCTAACTTAACACCATTATCACCAAATACAGCACCTTCACGACATTAACTGGTTATTTCCATGCAACAGTAACACTACCTCTAATCAATTTTTTCCCCTAAGTCTATACACACTATGATACATAACTTAGCCACTAGTGCATCAATAACACACTTCTCCAAAGTACTCATGCATAACACATCGTTTCCAGTACCTATACTCACAATGAGAATAATGCATTCTCTATTTCCTGGTACCACTCCCACTTCAATTCCAACAATCCTTTATCACCCTTTTACCAATATCATTCTTAAAATCTATTCCTCACAATACACTTATGCATTAATCTTCCCATGTACTTCCATTAAATTCACAACTTCTCCCAATTCTCCAAAGCTTTCTCCCTCTCGTAGCCAACTGTGTCACTGTCCCACACTGGTCTGTCCACCGTCATCGCCAGGCGTCGTATCGGATCCTAGCCAGAAAACTCATGTTTCTGCACTTACCCGAACCTCAAAATGTCCAGAATTTGATCTAGATTCCTATTTATCAGAACTCAACAAACCCCACACAATTTATCAACTCAACTCCCAATCGTATTATACCTTACACACCACAAACTTTTCACACACATCTTCATACCCCAAAAACCCAATATTCATTGAATTTCTTAGTTTGAAATCCGATTCATCTTACTTTCCTCCCCAATTATAATTCGAAATCACCCTAACAGTAGGAATATCATGGTATTTTACAATCACACACACATCACGAATCACAAAAATGCAACCAAAACAGTGACAAACACGCGCATCGCTTGGCGGTTCCGTCTCGTCGGTAGGCAGTTCATGACAGAACCCAAAATTTGGGCAAAATTGATGTGCCGCCTAGCGGCACCTTCATGCCCGCCAAGCGATTTTTGGGCGAAAACCCAGAATTTTGCGAGAAATAGTGTAATTCAACAAGGAATTCATGCAATTCAATTCATCCAAGTCATAGTATATTATATTCAATTAAAAACAACGTAAATAGCTCCCTTTACCTAGAATCCTTGCTCCAAATTCAAATTTTGGTGTGTGTCTCTAACCCAAAAGCTCTCCTAGCCTTTTCTTGCACCCCAACAATATCTTCCACACTCAACCTCTCAGCAACCAGCACGAAAATACCTCTAAAAACCTTTGCCTAACCCTGACACGAAAATACAACACTCTTTTCTTCTCCAATTCTCTTCTCTCTCACAATTACTACCCTAATTAAGTGAGATTACTCTAAAAAACGAAAATGCCATTAAGTTTTAGGTTTAATGGTTAATCAAGAACCATTATTGGTTTGTCTCTAGCCCCCTAAGTTGTCTCCCTTGGCAGCTAGGGTTTTCTGCCTTTCTGTCTCCATGCCAAAAACAAAATTAGGAAAAACTAAAGTTTAGTTTTGTTCTTAACAAGGTTTTAACCCACAACCACTCAATCACAAGGCAAATGCTCAACCAATTCAACCAATCATGTTTCGTGATAATTCTTATAATTTTAAGATTACATTATCACGACTCACATTCAAATATATCATTAAAATAATACACAAGTCAAAATAACATACAATTAGCATACATAGGACTTGAACCCAAGTCCTCTGACACAATTAAGTACTCTCAACCATTTGAGCTAGTACTTTTTCACATCATAGCACTCCGTATTAAATTCCTTAAAGGCTCCTATTACCCGTATTTATTAAATAATTATTTAATTAATTATTTAAATTTCTCGGGTCTTACAGCTCACACTTTTAGCATAGGCTAAAATGCCTTCACTATTGGTGGGAAGCTTTCTCTACCTTAGTTTATCTCATCAACAGATTGCCTTCATTAGTTAACCCAAATGAAAGTCCTTTTTAATTGTTATTTGGAAAGATACTTGATTATGATGGTCTAAAGCTGTTTGGTTGTGCCTGTTATCCTTGCCTTAAACCACACAATTAACACAAACTTCAATTCCACACTACACAGTGTATTCTTGGGATATAGCAAATCTCAAACGGTTATAAATGCCTCAACTCTCATGGTAGAATTTTCATCTCAAGACATGTGGTCTTTAATGAGAATCACTTTCCTTTCCATGATCGCTTTCTTGACACAAGAAATTCATTAAAAACACTGACTAGAATAATCCGTATTGTTCTTTCTTCTTGTCCTATAGGTACCACTACAAGCCACATAGTTGACTCAACTCATAGGGAGGTGAATCATCAAGGAGGTGACTTAGTTTCCAATGAAGAGCAACCAACTCTCGACAACTCAGTCAATGATGATCAACCAACGCTTAATGATATCTCTATTCATGCAGATGAGGCAACCTCACATGTAAATGACACACCAGAAGAAAATAACCAACAAACTCAGTAGTACAACAAGCACTGGATGCAAACTAGAAGTAAGATAGGGATTTACAAGCCAAAACTTCCTTATATAGGATTGTCAGAAACAGACACAGAAGACAAGAAACCAAAAAATGTTAATGAAGCTCTACTCAATCCAAAATGGAAAGCAGCCATGGGTGCAAAATTTAAAGCTATAACAGCTAATCATACTTAGACTTTGGTACCATTTCAGGGGTAGGATAACATCATAGACTCCAAGTGGGTCTTTAAAACTAAATACAAGGAAGATGTCTCAATTGAATGAAGGAAAGCAGGATTGGTTGCCAAAGGTTTTCAACAAACTACGGGTCTCGACTATGATGAAACCTTCAGTCCAGTGGTCAAGTCTAGCACGGTAAGAATTGTCCTATCCATTACAGTACATTTAAATTGGGAGGTTAGGCAATTAGAAATAAATAATGCATTCTTGAATGACAATCTCAAAGAAAATGTGTTCATGCATCAACCTGAAGGATATATAGATTCAACCAAGCTTGGCCACATATGCAAATTAAACAAGGCAATTTACGGACTAAAGCAATCCCCAAGGGCTTGGTATGACAAGTTGAAAGACACTTTATTGAGATGAGGCTTTCAAAACACCAAGAGTGATTTGTCACTGTTTGTTCTTAAAGAAAATGATCATATCATACTCCTTCTCATATATGTTGATGACATAATAATTACAGGGAGCAACAATAAGTCTTTAGAGACTTTTATTACTCAATTAAACATTGTTTTCTCTCTCAAAGACCTTGGCCTTCTACACTACTTCTTGGGAATTGAAGTACACAAAGATGCTGGTGGAATGTACCTTAAACAAACAAAGTACATTAGAGATCTACTCAAGAAGTTTAATATGGAAAAATCTTCATCTTGCCCTACACCAATGGTAACATGGAAACAATTCACTGCTAAAGGAGAACTTATTGCTAACCCTACACTATACAGACAGGCTATAGGTGCATTACAATATCTGACCAACACTCGACCAGACATAACATTTTCTGTCAACAAACTCAATCAATATATGAGTTCCCCAACTATAGATCATTGGCAAGGAATAAAAAGAATACTGAGATATCTCCATGGCACAACAAATTTTTTTCTTCATATCAACCATCAACCGATCTTGATATATCTTGATTCTCTTATGCAGATTGGGCCACTAGCATAGATGATAGGAAACCATAGCAAGGCATTGTGTTTTCCTTGGAGAGACATTGATCTCGTGGGCCTCAAGAAAACAAAAAGTGGTGTCATGGTCAAGTACTGAGTCAGAATATAGAGCTTTAGCTGATCTAGCTGCATAAGTAACTTGGATGAGATCACTTCTAGATGAGCTGAAATTTCCTATGCCTAGAAATTCGATTTTGTGGTGTGATAACTTGATTTCTAAGGCACCGGCATCCAATCCAGTGATGCATGCTCGGTCTAAACATATTGAGATAGATGTTCACTACATTCGGGATCAAGTGCTTCAGAATCAAGTCACAATAGCCTATGTGCCCACAGCAGATCAAATTATAGATTGTTTAACCAAACCTCTCACACACACAAGGTTCAACATTTTGAGAGACAAACTTGGGCTGACTAAGTCACCTCAGTTTGAGAAAGTTACGATTCTAATTATTAGAATCAATACCAGAGATATTATGTCAATAATATTATCCCAATATCTCTGGTATTATGCCAGTGTATTATTTCTCATGTGTGCAGTCATCATTATCAATTATTTCTTATATTGTTTATTGTATTCAATGATGGCTTTATTATAGAGATTATGATTGTATTGTATTGTGTTTATATAAACACAAGATCTGCAATACAAAAGCACTGCAATATTTCTCCATTTTATCTTTCTTGGTCCCGTCTGTGAGCACGTTACATTATTATTCATGTTCCTTTCTCTTTATCCTCATCAGAGGAGAAAATCAAGAGGGAAACTTAAGGTGCTCTACAATTGGAAGATCAGGTATCAATCTTTGCTCTACTATTTCTAATAATCAAGTACTCTTCCACATTTTATTGCTCTTAATGTTTTTATAAACCAACATGATTTCCAATAGATGGTTGCAAATAGCTTTATACATGTGTCACTTGCAACTCATGCAAGGTGACATGCAACCATGAGTTATCAATGTCATAGAGAAGATCTGCTGACCAAAAGGGACCTTAGATGGAATAAGAGGTGTGTTTAACTTTCAATGGATGAGATTGCTTATACATGCCACTCATAACCCATGCATGTTGACACATTGACATAGTAAATAATATTTTGTTTTCTCTAAGTGAATTGATGAACTATGTGTTAAGGTGGCAAAACGTGATGAGTCTAACCCATTTTCTCTTCGATTGACGAATAATGGGTTAAAACGAGTTTGTTTTGCCACGCGTAACTAAGTGTACACATGCATAATTGTTCAGATATTGTTTTTCTTCTAAGTACATTGATTAAAAAAATAGTACAATTATATAATCATACATATTTTGATTAGGGACGATATTCAATAATTTGTCACATTTTAAGAATTTCACTACAAGTTATTTTATAGTTTTATAATTTTATAATTTTATAATTACACGTAATATATGACAAAAGTTTATTGCAACTTTAACTTAACACATTTATTAAAGACTTAAAATTTAATTAAACATAAAAATAAATATAGTATTAAAATTTTATATTCCTCATTTATTTATAATAATGTAAATCAATATTTATGGGTTATTAAAACTTAATTAAACCTCAAAACAAATATAATATTAAAATTTTATATTCTACATTCTTCATTTATTTATAATAATCTAAATCAATATTTATTAGGTTAATATATTTTAAAACTTTGATGCAGAATTAGTTTTCATTCAAATATTAAATTTTAATACATTTTAATTTCTATTATTTAACAATATGAAAATACCAGTTTAACATAAATTTTGTTTTCAATTTCACATTAAAAGTTATTAACTAAAATCATATTTAATTCATATTTATTTAATACTTTATTATATAATTAATGTTTAACTCAAAAATTAAGAATTATAATTATTTTTAAATTTAATTATAATATTTTTCTCTCCCCTGCTTGAAAAACAATGTAAAAGAAATATACTAGTCTAAAATCCCTTTATACAGAAGATAGCTTCCTGCCCGCAACACACAAAATTCAATGGCTGAATCCATCTCCCAAGTCACCGGAGGGTACAAAGAATCCTATTTGTTTAGTAAATTTTTTGTATTGTGTGGTCCTTGAGCAATGAAAAGAGTGAATAGTATTCCAGAAAACAAAAGATTACCCTGTTCGCTTTTAACCTCCATCCACCCTTCTGTTACTTGTTACTTGCAGAAGAAGCATCACTCTCTTAAATTGTGGAAGAGCACTGTCATACACTTCATTGCTAACAATAAAACTAAATGCCTTCTACAATGCTCAAATGTCTCTCCTTCAACTCATCACCTTCTTCCTCAACCGTCCAAAACCCTTCCCAAGGTAACTAACTCTAAACCCCACTCACTCTTTCTTCACTTAACTAACGAAGCGCTGCGTTTCGCAGATGGCACACCCAACATCTCCGACGCGTATTACCGCGCCGTGCACACCACGTCTTTTTCCGAGATTCGCTCCAACGTCCAGGCCCATGTCCACCACCTCAACCCCACACGCGAGCGCGTCCAGCAAGCCCTAGCTCACTCCAACCCCGAGAGCCTCACGCGCCTCTTCTCCGCGTTCTTTGACCACACCGAAGCTGCCTCTGACCTCTGCCTCAACCTCCACCACTGCGTCCTTCGCGCGCGTGCCCTCCACGCGCCGCTTCTCGACCTCTTCCGAACCCTCGACCCTTCCCACCCCTCCCAAAACGACTGCGTTCGCGCCCTCGACCTCTTCCACCCCTTCCACACGCTCCCAAACCCCATCCCCGACTCCCACACCTTCTCCGCTATCCGCACCGACCTCTCCGCCCTTAAAACCACCCTCGACCGCCGCGCCGCCAGATCGCTCAGGAGTCTCCGCCTTTCCCGCCGCCTCCTCCGCGGCTCAGCCGTCTGCCTCGTTGTGGTCGCAGCTGCCGTGATTGTCGCTACCGTCGCCGCCACGGTGCATGCTGTGGTTGCAATTGCTGGAAGTGGTGCCGGTTTCGCTCTGCCGGTTTGTGCCTCTGAGAAGAGGGAACTTGCGAGACTGAGGCAGCTTCATGCTGCTGCCAAATGTGCTTACGTGTTGAGCAACGATCTCGGGACGATCGACGCCCTGGTGTCGCGGCTGCGCGCGGCGGTGGAGGGGGACAAAGTTTTGGTGAGCCTTGGGTTGGAGAGAGGGAATGAGAGGTACCTTGTGCAGGAAGTTATCAAGCAGCTCTGGAAGAGTCACCAGGGGTTTTTGCACCAGGTCGAGGATCTTGAGGAGCATATTTTCCTCTGCTTTTATAACATTAACAAGGCAAGGCTTTTGGTTCATCAAGAGATATGCTCTGATTCAACTTCATAGTTCTAATTCCTAACCAATTCATCAACCCTTTAAATTGTGATTCTCATTCATAGCTGCAGCTGCATTGCAATTATTGTAGCCAATGCAGACTGCTTTAGGATTGCTTTCATAACATTTAGATGTTGAGGAAATTTGTGGACATGGCGTATTTGGTTATGAGAAAATGAAATCTATTTATAGTAGCTTCAGCTTGTACACATTTGATGTTATACATTCTATACTATTTTGGTAGCTTTTGTGAGTCCTTTGAGTGATTATAGCCATGATATTATGCACTTTTCTTTTGTTTTTTCATTTCAGCGTTTGTTCTTTTCATTTTTGGACGTACGTAGATAACAGTCTTGATGCAATTCACAAAATCTTGCTAGATTCTGACCGAAACTGTTATTTAGAAGTTAACCATGTGCCTCCTATGCTAGATTTCGTAATGATAGGATTACAGTTTTTATGATCATACGGGTCACCTAAATCAAACTGTGAAATGTCTGACGAAAATAGTAGTAGATATTGAAATGACATTAAAATAGATTTTATTTTAAAGCTTTGTACAAATCTTTTTTTAAACTGCACTTGAGATGTTATTCAGAAACGCGACCACGAGATCTTGGAATGTTTGCTATGCTATTGATCTTGGTTTTGATTTCTGAAGCATAAACATGTGAGCTTGGGGGGCAAGGGATGAAGGAGTGTAAAACACAAATACTGGCCACGCAGGTTCACCTTTATGGGGTTTAAGGTAATAGATCCAATTTCCCTACCAATGTCAATAAACTATACTAATGAAACTGACCAAGACTTTATTTGTTTACTAATTGTTTCAGGAACATTGCAAAGATTTAAAAGGAGATGAAGAATGAGGAAGTTTTACAGTGAATTTATGGGACATAACATGATTATTGACAAATATCCCAAACCACCATCAAGGAGAGGTGTTTCCCTGCCTCGCCTTGAGGACAAGCTCTTCAGTGGTGGTGCCTATGATCTCGTTAGCCCGTTTCAGCCCAACGCATTGGTATCGGTTAATGACATCCTGAATTCAAAGGAAAGCTTTCAGTTAAGTAAATTCTTAATCTTCTGATCAAGCATATTAGGTAACAACAATGAAAGTGATCTCCCACTTTTATGAACATATTTACTTAAGATACACACAATACAACCATAAAGTCACAAACAAGATGTCTAAAAGTTCTTATTACCATTTAATGTACTCTTACATATACATTTGAAGCGTCAAATAAACAAAATTATACTATCAATTAGTCCTCTATCATGCTAAACACAACTTCTATTCCTTGATTGGTGAATTAGAAATAGGATGGAAAAAAGTAAATAAGTGGTATAGTTAACTTACTATGATGTATAAAATGGACACAGCTTGTGTATAATAGATTAAATAAAACGACTTATGCAATTGGCTAAAAGAAAAGGCTTCAAAATCACCAGTATTTTCTGAACCTATAATCGGAGTTACTGAACATAGTGATAACATAAAGTATTAAACTAGTCATGGAAGTATTGCAGCATTATATACTTAACCAAACCAAAATCATAGTCACTTTGGAAGGGAATCTACCTTGGTGACGATTCCCAACTTCTCTAATTTCTGAACTGCATCATCCACATCAAAATTGCAGCTCTCCCCAAACTCTTCTTTGATGAGCTCCTCACACCATTTATCGAGGTCCTGATACACATTACCATATGTACAAAACTCTTGTTTCCTAAGTTAAAATTGAAAAATTGTAGAGAAAACAAATTGCTTAATTGATATTGATGTTCATACTTGTCTATTAGCTTTCCCCTGCTCCATCAGAATAAAAAATGATATTATTACCTCTTTAACCTGCACATAAGATCATAAGATCAGCATGACTTTTATATGTTAGGCGTGTGCATAGCTGCATGCAGCAAAATCACAAGGTGGCCTAAAACTCAAAACAGGTAGAGCTGCATATACATATACTTGTTAGTTCCTTTAAGCCTCTGTCATGTAAAATTGTAGCAATGAAAACAGATTAAAAAGTATACCTACAAGATTAAGCATAATATAAAGCTAGAATGTAACATAATTTCATACTTGGATTTCTCGTAATTTCCTCCTTAAAGTCTCTATCACACATTCCAAATTCCTTGTCGAAGTCTGTTAGATTTTCTTACAAATCCCTTAGTCATATGACACTAATACCACACACAAAACACATCTCGTATAACTCAATCTTACAAAATTGATTTATAAAATGAGGTTTATTCTTACAAGTCCTCCTTAAGTCTGTTTCTTTTAGTTTTTAGAACATTAATATATGCTCTGTAATACTTAGGTTCATAAGTAGGTTGAATAAAAACGCATTTTTTTTTATAATTTTAGTCTTTGGGAGTCACTACCTTTTAATCTCATTTGTAATGGGAATACCTAAGGATGAGTGTAATAGTTCGTGATCTACTAGAAATTGATATTTCATGCTTAGGCTGGGTTTTAGCAAGGTCATATGAACTTTGACCAATTTTAGGCAGTCATGGTTATTGAATGTGGTGACAAATATTTATCAGTTACAGTTTTTTCATCTGAAGCCCTATAATTGTTTTCGTGTAATGACAAAAACAAGTTAACAAAAAATCATCTATACTAGTTTATTGGAATAATTTAAAAAGGTAAAAAAAAAATGTAATTACACAAAGCACATCAAGCTAGCACTTACTTCCTGTTGAATGACATCATCGCATAAATGGAGAAGTGTACCCTTTCCACTGTCCAGTTGTTTGTCATACATTGACTGTGTAATCAAATTTTGGTATTGGACCAAGTTTTGTTGGAACCTATGAGAAGTTAACATTTAGAAGCCACAGAGGATACATAGATTCATCTAACAAGAACTTGTTAAGCCATACTTTTTGAAATTTTGTATCTATGTATGTGTGTATAGATTATATATAATCAATTGGATAATATAACACGAGTTTCATTCATAAACTTGTCATTTTATCAAATTTGACAACTGATTTGATTAAGAAACTCCTCGGTTCCGAAACAAGATGATTTGGTACATTATTCTGTAAAATAAACATAAACTGTAACTTTGATTCTCGAAGGGGTAATTTACTTTTGCTTAAATTTTTAAGGTATAAAAACTTATAAAAAAAGTCATTCTTGAAAGTGTAAATTGTTTATCATGCTTACGTGAAGTATGTCTTGACAAAATATCCAATTACTGTTGAAAGAATAGCACCAATGACCCTCAAATCAGCTTTATCCACATCAAGAGAGCTACCTACAGCAGCCTATGGAGAAAAACATTTCAACTGCGTTAGTGCAAGATGGCAAAGATCAAAAGCACTGTAGTACAGAAACTCAAACCTGTGATTGAAAAACTAACCAGCCCAACTATAGCAGATCCAAGGAACTTGACCCAATCCATTGGAGTCAATCCAGGATTTTTCTTTTCTGGCTGTCAAGTAAAAAGTTGTGACCAAGTCATCACTTATGCACCTTGGGGTAAAAGGTAATTAGGTAATAACACAACCATTGGACGTTGATGAAATGATTCACAAATGAGGTAACTCACAAGAACTATTTCCATATCAGCCATTGGAATGTGTTTGAAATGCTTCACATAAATTCCTCTTTCTTGTTTTGATTTGGTGCTAGCTGGCCTGATTAATCAGTTTCCGACTTAGAATTCAGTAGAATACAGCTACTCATGGATTTTTTACATCTAGTTTAAAAGCATTACTTGTATGTACTCAAACCCTCCGAAGATAACTCAAATTCTTGATTTTACCATAATGCACTTATATGATATTTTTCAGAATAGTTTTAAATTAAAGGATTTTATTCTCTCAAAATAGCATGCATATAGATTAGAAATGCTAGGAAAGACTGCTAATGGTATACAGAGGGATACTTTTCATCAAACTTTTTACTATATCTCTTAGCAGGTCTATGATTTTCGGTCTAATAAAATCAAAAAATTTTGCAAACTAGCATAGTAGAGATCAGAGATTCAATTGAACACTACCTGTAGACAACAATTATCCTATCAAAGGTTGGTTCTTGGATTGTGTTCTTGTTCAGCAAACTACCGATTCTGAAAATTAGCAAACAGATTCATGACTGATAAGATAATCAAACATTCAAGATTTAAACAGTTTTACATGCATGAGCTCAGCAGTTTTCAGACAAAGCAACGTGCATTTCTCGGACAAATGAGTAGTTGGATTTCCAGATAAAAAAACCTGTATTGAAACTTTATATTGTAGGACTCCTGTTAATATTTAGAAATTTCCAATGCCATACTACGGGTAACTGTGATGATTCCAGAGTAAATAACCATTATTAATATTTAACAAAAGGTGAAATTTTTTTGATGAAGTGGAAACTAATGACATTCAGGATTTGCACTACACATATCTAAATTAGCAGAATGCATCAAAGTGAGTGGTGAATGCTATTTCAAGAAGAGGCAGCCATAAACATACTTCAACGATGAATGCTATGTAAATGAAGTATGAAAAGTCCTACTCCAGAAAGGGAAGAAGATAACAACACCATCACAGAGATTCAACAAGACCTCAATGGCATTTTTTCAAGACGTATCCGTTCATATACATCATCCTGATAATCTTCTGACTCTAATTCACTGTCCTTCTTGTGATCCATTGCACACCCTTTTGACCTTCCGTAGAAAAACTTTTCCAACCTGCAAGAACATGTGCTAAAGTTTTCTGCAAAAATAACCTAAAAAACATCCCATGCTACATCTACAGAAATCATGATTTTTCTAATGTGATTGTTTTTTACCCGGTTATTCTTAATACATATGACCAAAATCGTGCAATGAGCATGTCCACCTTCTCCATGACAAAGAAATCAGTCGTTTGATCAATTCCAATGCCCCGTCGAAAAATAATATACTACATAGTAACAGGATATGTCAGTTTTCCCCTCACAAAAGTGTTAAAATCGAGTAAACTAATAATTCTGATGGGTGTTTCTATGCTCTTCTTAACAGCCCCAAAAGTACCTTATCATGGAAATCTGGAAGGTTATCTTGCGGATGTTTTTGAAAATATTTTTTCAAAAGAACCTTGTCAAGCTACATCAGCAAAACAGAGATCAGCAACTGTTAACAGCACAATCAAACATCCAAAGTGACCTGTGCCATTAAAGGCACATATGTTACGCCTGAATATTGTTGCAAACCTTGGATTCATTAACTGTAATGGGAAGATTTAGAAGATACTGTCCAGAACGAGCAATATCAATCTCTTCTTGAGTAGTAATCTTGAAGTTGCTTTTCTTCATGACCTGCGTGAAGTCACAGAATTTTTCAATCAGTCCTTGAACATTTTGTTATGCTAAATCTTATTCACCATAGTATCAAATAGGTGTAAACTTTTTGGGTGTCAAAATATCATTGTAGTATAAAATTTACCACATTTTCATGTCTATACTTCCTAGCCTTTAAATGAGATGTCCATAGATAACTGCAGAAAATGGACATTCATGAAGTATCCAAACTACCTCAAAAAGGTAAGCCAAAAAATTCTGTTCAAGAACATCAACTTCTTCACTCGGTATCTTCTGCTGTTCCAACTTCTGAGCCCCGGATACAGGATCAAAGAGAGAATAGATTTGCTTTTAAGCACAGAAAAGTGAGAAAAAAGAATGAGGCTCCAACCATATCAGTAGACTAGTTGTATCACAAGAAATGGTCAAGAAAAGAATACCATCATGTCTTCAAACTGTAGAAGGTACCATGCTCTGATTGTGTACTCTATTCTCTTGCAGAGCTTCAAAAATTCATTTCGGTCAGCACTATGTTCTGCACATAATACCCAAATCACCCAAAAGTCTACAGAGACAATATCAAGTTTTGGAAGAAGGGTTTGGGGGTTGTTCATGTATTATTTCATCTGATTGAAAACTGCAGACTTTTATCACCACAGCTGCACCAAATAATTAGTAAGAATTTAAATAGATTGCACTTAAAGAGTTAACATTTATATTGTTATCCAATCATGAATTCTCATGTTTGATATAGTTTTTAACTTTTTTAGTAAATTACTTTACATGAAGTGAATGGTGATAGGATAAAAACAGTTTTTGCATTAGCTAGCAAGTTTGGTGCATTTAATGATAATTACTTTAAAGTTATATTTATTATGTTTTCTAATTTGTTTACACATTACAAACCTTTTTAACTTGTAGTTCTTACAAATTATACTCTAAGTCATATTTTGAATATTTTCAATTGATTGCAATTTAAAAGTTTTACACTATCATTGTATCAAGGATTGAAAATTAAACTCAATAATTTACATGGTACAGAGAGCATGGTTTTCAATTGCTAACAACTTTGCAATTGCTACTACAATCATAGTTTCAACTACAATAACTGTTTCATTATTGTGATATTGGTGGTCTTTGCAACCATATTGCAGCAGCAGCCTCATCCACTGTATTTTCTCTTAATTTCTATACTTAGAAAGAACTGCAACAACTATCAGCACTTAAAATTGCAATCTGAGATTGTTGCCACAATTTGCTTATAATTTTTCGGTAATTTCAGAAACAGTAGCTAAATTGCAATTTAAAATCACAGTACAAAAGAAGCAGAATCATAGAATTTAAGGCCAAGTATTTTCACTAAAGAAATAAATCAAGATTCATAAACCTGCTCGAGATACAACTACAAGTACAAGCTCTTACTATAATGCAAAAAACAGACCCAGAAAACCATTCCGAGTGCATAAATTTAGGACAGCCTCCACTGAGCTCACAATCACGCCAAGAAAAAGTATTACAATTAAGGTAAAATAACGAGTAACTTTTATCATTCTTAAGTAAAAAATAAATGAATATGTTAGCAACAATGATATAACTAAGGTGATTTAATATCTTTTTCTATCATATTTTTTAACACATTCTTTATTATTGATTAAAATTTATCACAACGTGAAAAGATAATTAAAAATATATAGAAGATCAAATATCCTATCAGCACTTCTACATCAACTAATACATTACCATCAGCTGTAGAAGTGTCAATGAACAAAAAGTAGATAAGAAAAAATGATTGTTGATAAAATAGTAGGTATTTAAAACATTGAAAAGAAAATACAAAGAGAAAGAAAAGGGTGTAAAAAAAGACGTGAATTAAGCAATTGAAATGATAGTAAAGAAAGTGTTTGAGAAGAAAAAACATACTGATAAGGTTGGCCAATGTCATGATAAGGTGAGGCTTCAAAACGGGAATAACAGATTCACGTTCTATCCGAATCACTTCCTTCTTGTGATGACCATGAAGCATTCCTTCCCAACCCGAAGGTGCCATTTTTCTTTTCTTTTGCACCAAAGGAACTCTGTTTTTTATATCCAAAAGGATCGGAGAACAAAGAAGAAACAAAGCGTTTCTTGGCAGCACATTATGGAATAAGATTCATGCTTCGCAAACTAGGCATAAGATGCTTCACACTGCTGCAACAAAAATGGTCTCTGATAATAAAATAAAATTGAAAATAGAAAAGCAATTTGGTGTTTAAGATGAAACTACCACCACCAACAACGTTCATAGTTGGGGAAATTCACGTTCATGGCCAAGCGGTTATTATTGTTCATAGTTAACAAAGTGAAGCTACGGTGCGTACGTGTGTGTGTCCTGTGTGTCATTGTCAAATTGATTTGTTCAAACTTTCTTCTATATTCTCAAAATAGATTCATTCCTTCTAAGTGTTTTGCTTTTTTACTTTTTTTTTTTAATTTTATTATATTCAAATGTATATAATTTTATTATTTTTATGATTAATTGATTAAAAAATAAAAAATAATATAATTTAAAGTATATATATAACTTTGTAAGTATAATATTTAAAAAAATAAATAATCGTTATCTTTTAAAAGATAAAGTTATTTGGAAGTTAAAAAATTATTTGTAATAATTTTTTTATTAAATAAATACATAAATTATAATAAAATTTCCCAATTAAAAAATAATATCAAACGTATTTTCTGGTATAGATTCTAATGATATAGTAATATATTTATATTAGTAGTTTAAGTTAAAAATATAGTTATGTAATAACGTTAAGCAGTTGTTTTTTTATTAGTAAGTGTAAAAATATCCCTTCAGCATAAAAGAAGTCATAATTTTGGATTTGTCTTAGTAACTTTTGATTTCAAATTTAAGAACCATCAAAACACATTTTGGAAGAAATTTTATGGACAATCTCTGTAGTTTTAGTACTTGTAATTTGTCTAAAAATAACGGATACTTTCCATTTATTTATTAACTATTTTTTCTAATTTATTCTCCAATAAGTCATCAGTGATTGATAAATGAGTGAAGTATATGTAATATATTTATTGAGGGAATAAAGCTATATAATACAATTGTATAAAAAAATAAATATATTTATCATTTTTTTTAATCTGTGTAAGAAATCTTAATCTGCAGTTAAATTGGGAGATAGCATATTTTTCTTATTCTTATACTTATAGTAACTTGTTACTTATTTTTAGTAGCCCTTTTTAGGAATTTAGTACTTTACTTAAAACATAACTCTTCTAATCTTTTTTTATATGTAAAGTGATATCGCACATTTTGGATTGTAAACAAAAATGGTTTAACTTAGTAATAAATGTGAACTTCAGTTAGAAGATGAATATGAATATCTTAAAATGATCACACGTATGCAAACTATGACAAGCTAAGAATCTATTAAAGAATAAACTATTGGTTATAAAAAACTAGCTGTTATAATTATAGCTCATTCTTTAAGCCATATTAAAGGAGATATATCTTGGGTGAAAGAAAATAAATAAAAAAAGACAATGAAGAATCTGTTTTGGTGTTCTAATTTTTTTTATTTTTATGCAGGTGGAAACTAAGAAGAGAGAATTGCGTTTTTTATCTTCAAAAAACGGAAGATGGCATGGGAAATGAGAGCAGAAAAAATAAATTGGTATCTAACTTTTAATTTTTTTTTTCGAAACAAAAGAAAACATACCAAGAGTGAAAGATGAATACAATATATGATAAACTTAAAAGACAAATAGAGAGAATATAAAAAAATATTTCAATAAATTTTGTTAATATTTATTATATTTAATTTTATATTTTATTATTTATTAACATTAAATATTATATTTTATAAAAAAATAAAATATTATATTTTATAAAAAATAAAATATTTAATTTTATTTAATTTTATTAATATAATATATTACATATATTTAAAAAAGAATTAAAAATTTTGGGGGACCTCACGATAAACAATAAAGGTTTGTCCCTAGAAACAATGTGTTTGGAGAACCTTAAAGGTTTTTAGAAATGGCTTTGGCAACAACCTAAATTGTAACACCCTTTGTAGATATTACTTGGTAAAGCAAAAATATATAATTAAAGTAAAATTCAACATCTGATACCATTCCCAAGCGCGAGAAAATTAAAAACTTTAACAACGGATAAAGTAAAGATACTTCATAAATATTTTATTATAATACAAAATCAAAAGCCAAGTTAAAAGGAAATTACAAAATAGCCAAAACAAGTTTCTTAAATAAAATCTCTACAGCTAGCCCTCGCTTCGTTTCTATGCCTCACCATCATCACCTGGATTATCATCTACTTCTTTGTGACAAGTCACACGATCATTGCCAGACACAAACATCAAGGGTGAGCTCAAACAAAATAAAACACGCATAAATAATAACATAAACACCACACCCAAAGGAATGAACTCAACAAGGTTCCCATTCTTAAATACCATTGCACCAGAAGTACATATGCAACTATAGTCTCATGATCTATATGAGATTTAGCACATCCAATCATATCGTGTACACACTTGACCATGGACTTAAGGATATCATATGCTTCCACGAACCTGTCTGTTCATGGTTGAACCTCTACAAACCTCCCCACTCGTAGTCCAACCTCTACGAACCTCCCCGCTCGTAGTCCAACATGCATGAACACATCCAATTACGAACCTCTGTGCTCGTAACACCCTCAAGTGTGAGCACAAAACATACAAACCTCCCCGCTCGTATCCCCATACCAGAGTACAACTAATACGAACCTCCCTGCTCGTATTAATCACGAGTTCCAACTCAATTACGAACTTCCCCACTTGTAATACATGCAAGCATATCCCAGACCAAGGCCATCACAACTAGGCATGCAAAACACACCACAAACGCAAACTGCCACTACATTATCGCCTGGCGAAATCGTAGAATAAGTCGTCTGGCGGTTCCATCTAGAGCTGTCAAAACGGGTAACCTGGCCCGACCCAGCTCAACCCACCACGGGTTGATGATTTAGTGAGCCAACCCAACCCGGCTCACTTTTTAGCGAGCCAAAAAAATTCGAACCCGGCCAGGCTCAACATGGGTTGGCAGGTTAAACGGGTTGGCTCACATGTTCACTTAATTAAAAAAAATACAATTTTTTTTAGTCAAAACTAAATTGTAATTCTAATTAAAATCCAAATAAACTTTAATACAATCCAAATACAAACCAAAATAAAACAAAAATACAAATTATTTATGTGTTGGATAAAAAAACAACCTAAGACCTAATTGTAGAGCCCAACTTAATAAAAAAATAAAAAATACTTGTGTGACCCTTTCATCTACAGTTTGGTAAGCCAACTCGGCTCACCACGGGATCAACCCGGATGAGCCGGGTCAAAAATCAACTCTTATTGAAATTTGTAAAAAAATTTCAATCCAACCCGGCCCGAACCTGTGGTGAGCTGGGTTGGCTCGCGGGTTCCAACCCATTTTCACAGCTCTAGTTCCATCACATCGTCGGTTACCACATGCTCCAGGGACCCCGCCCCCCTGTTTGTAGCTATCGCTTCGCTGTCCAATCTGCTCCATCGGGCACTACACCAGTAACACAAATTTTACTAGTTTAGGCACCGTAGAACAAATTCTAACACACCAATCATCACATTCATCAATTTCATATATATATATATATATATATATATATATATATATATATATATATATATATATTTCACAAATTGAAATTATGCCAACACTTAAATTTGACAAAGAATATAGCATGCTCATCAAGAACTTCCAAAAAACAGAAACTAACATCGCATACAACTCCTACAAGGTCATAACTTACCTTAAACATCACCTGTAACATTCCATGTATTCCAATAATTCATACCCAATCACGTTTAACATTCTCACATAATCATCTTTCATGAATTAGACCAACCATTATAGTAATCTACCCATTTTATCACAATACCACCTTAATAAGTCCAAGTACACCCCAATAGAAATCCAAGCCACAACCATCACAACCAAATGCAAATTGCATATGTGCATTGGTTGTCGCCTGACAACAGGCATGTACCGCTAGGTGGTGCATCATCAGATTTTGAGCATAACTCAGATTTTCTTACACCTGCAAGAAAATCCTAAAACCCTAAAGATTCTACCCAATCATTCAATTTGCACATATAGATACACCACAATTTTACGCATGCAATCACATTCCGAAAACCATCATGTATGTGAAATTGTAAAATCACCAAAATACATAAATCACACATGCACAACCAACAAGCCTTTACATGTTTTACATATAAATGATTATATTATCATATCACACGTATACATGTAAAATAAAATGAATAATTAAAACATCAGACTAACGTACAAGATTCAAACTCAAGACCCTTTAAACCCCTTAAACGCACCAAGCATTCCTACAACTTGAGTTACCATTGCTCATTATTCTAACTTAACAAACCAACTCTTTTAGATGTACTTCCAATCCACAATTATGGTTAATTAAATATTTATTCTTTATTTAATTTTTTCTAGGTCTTACATAAATGGAGGTGTTAAATGTTGTTGATGGTTAATTGGGGGAAGAAGGTTCAGTGTTGGATGATGTGTGGAGTTGAAGGTTGGTGATGATAGAAGGGGCATTTTGATGGAGGAGAATGAATGATTTCGAGTGAGGAAGACGATAAAACTAATTTCATACATCAATCACATTTCATTTCTTATTTTTCACATGAAACTAAAATGAACAAGTGATATGACACTTTGTTTGCTACGTAAAAATAAAGAATACTAATGTTGTTGACTATTAAGAATTGATTCTATGAATCTCAAAATGATAGAGACCTAACTAGAACAAACTTTGAAAGAAGTACTAAAACTAAAATTTCTTAAGGACAAAAAACATAATTAATGTATATTTTGTAAAACCCATCGAAAAGCATAAGGAAATTTTAACTTTACTTTATTAATTAACAAAATTAAAAAGTGAAAACAATATGAAATATTATTTATTAAATAAAATTCAAAAAAATTAAGAATTAATAAATATCAACAAAATATGTTCACATAAATAATATTTTTAAACATAAATCAGACCTACCCAATTTGAAAATGACATTATTATTCTTTCAATCACGGTTAGTTTTTTTAAATATTATTGTTTTTACTGGACTGAGATGTCCTCTCAGTCTCACACGTCTTTCTACACTCTTCGCACTACTAGCTGAGATGTCATCGATATCTTCTTATTGATATGTTCTCTTTCGATGCAGTGACGTGAAACTTCAATCGGGTACTCTACCAAGACACTCCGCTCAAATTAGCAGTTTGAAGTATACAGTAAACATAGTAATAAATCAATCACTAGCATACCTCGTGAACAATGACTATATATAATACCTGTATAAACCTTGACCTTTATAAGTATAGGATATGTAATTTTATCTTGTTTTAGGATTTCTCTGTAGGATTAATTATCCTTAATCCTTTCTTATCTAATATAGGTTATGATTTATGGTAATATTGTCAACATGTACATATGACGACATGCCGGTCAATGGGTTGGTCAAGGTGTCCACTCTTCAACCTCCTAATACAATTATACTCATAAATATTATAAAGATCTAAAAAATGATATTTTAGAATTAATAGTGGTTTAAAAATAGTGAGAATATATTATTTAAATATTTAAAGATTTAGCATAAGTTGTTTTGTTGTAAATGAGTTTCATTACTTTAAAACACATCATCTCTCTAAAAATTACTTTTCTAGAGTTCTCTGACTTCTCTCTAAGAGTTCATTCACATAAGTTGAGTTTTAACCCTTTTTTTTTGTCCAATTTTGTTTTCTGTTGCATGTGAACCTTTTTTCCTTGCATGCATCTTTTTAATTTTCTTTATAAGTCTATATTGATAAGTGATCATAATGGTATGTCCTAATCATCTTTGTGATGTTTCTATCTGCAGGTAAACCATCCTGTGGAGCTAAAGGTGTTTTGATGAGCTTGTTGAGAATTTTTAACACATAAGGGAAACTAGTCTGTGGTTTTAAACTTTGATTTCTATTTACTGAACTGAATAATGTATGTTGGCATTGCATAATTGAATTAGTATAAGCTTGATAAATCTATTTTTGATTTGATGGTGAAAGCTGAATTCATGTGTTGATTTTTGTATAAATTGTGATAATTTTTATGGTTATGTTGATTTGGATAAGTGAATGAATGAGAGAATCATAATTTGAATAATTGGGCAGATATACACCTTAGAAAGTGTTTTAAAACTGGTTAAGCCAAAAGAAGAAGTAAAAAGTACTAATTTAAGTAAGTGAAGAATTAAACTCCCTCATTCTAAATTATGGTTTGATACTCGAATTGAATGAGAATACTTTAAATTGAGCAATTGTCCTTATTGGTGTCAATTAGAGTTTGGTTTATAGTTGTTTGAAATAAAAGAAAGGAGTAGAGATACCAATTAGAGTCAATTGATCAAGCTAGATCCTTCCTATTCATTTTATGATTTTTTATACGGTGTTGGGCGGTAAAAGAGGGACTTTGTTGATGTGTTGTCTTCTTTCTACAAATGATCACCTTATAAGTGAGAGCAAATGAAGATACATGTATAAAGATACCTCTTGAAGATGAGAAATCAACTATCTAAACTGTGAGACGATATTAAATCATGTTAGATATAATCTTATAATAGACTCATAGTATAATAGCTTAAAAATGTATATGATTATCATAGTCCAATTTTGTAAAACTGTACTAATATACTATATATATATATATATATATATATATATATATATATATATATATATATATATATATATATATTTATATATTGAATTATCTATTTTTTGAATATTCATAATAAAATATTTTATTTTATCATTTTTTTAATCAAATGTAATAAAACTGCATTTTAGGATTATATTGATTTAAAAAAGATAATAATGGAGCTTCATTTTTTAAAACATAAATCTTGAATTCTCCAAGTGAAAAATAAAGAGAAAACTATTATTATTTAAAATAATTGAAGATATTTCTATAAAAAAAAATGATCAATTAGAAAACGATAATCATACACGAGAATAAAAGCAATTGAATATGAGCAAGAAGTGAAAGGTGTGACTCAAAAAAGAGGGAGCAGGCTCCAGCATTTCTTACTTCCAAAATTATTAAAGAATGTCTCTCTAGAAGCAAAAGAAAAAAAATAAATAAAAAATAAGAATAAAATATGTAACTTGCCTAATAACCTTGGTTTCTTTCCTGCGCATCTAATATCTAGATATGTACATGGTGTTGAGTTGGGCTCTCGGTATAGGTATGTACAGAAACCTATCTCCTCTCACAGGGTATGTATACCCACCTTCTCTGGATCTTGCTTAAGTCAAAATTCTATCACATCAACAACTGTGTGCACTTCTTCTCACTGTCAAGCTTACATCGCTAACATTTGGTAAAACATTCACTACCGATTCCATGACCTTAGGTATGGCTTTCCCATTTGATCATGTAATGATGAATTCTGATGTGGCAAGCTCATCCATGTTATATCATCAGGCACCAGACCACTAGCTGCTTCACGTCCGGTGAAGTAATCTAATGGATGAGAAGCCGGTGGTCCAATTGTGTTCACCCTTGGTGTACCTGCATCTACTAATCCATAAGTTCTCTGTGCAACAAACTGGTCAGTATTTCTAACTGAATCATAAGGGCTACCTGAACGTAATTGATTACACTCTGACAGAATACTAAATAAACTCTGATCAGAGCTTGCTCCGGTGCCAAGACTTTGACTTGAAAGACTGCCACTGTCAGATCCGTTCCAGCCACCACGAATTTGATGATCGGCAGGAAACCAATGATGACCAATAAAATCTCCAGTATTTAAGTGAGATTGGGAAGGCCCAGCTATACGAGCATTATTAGAAGCCCAATCGGTCATATTTACTGCACCCAATGGATCTTGCCTGGGTATTAAATGTTCTTGTCTGGGGATTATTGGATCTTGCCTGGGTACTAATTGTTCTTGTCTGGGGATGATTGGATCTTGCCTGGGGATTGAGTACCTTCCTCCATCTGAATAAATATTATGAGACATGTTTTCTGGCATGAAAACTTCAGTAGCTCTCCTGCGGCCCTGGTCCAATGTCAGTGACGTTTGCAAGGGCTCTTTGAAATGACTGGAAAATTGACCATCACCCATCATAACATTGTTAGAAGTCTGGAAATCTAAATCAGCTCCTTTCTGTTCACGATGATACGGTAACAACCCCTCGCCTTTGAAGAGAGATGGAAGTAAGACACTTCGATCCTGGATTTGGTAAGAGCTGAAAGTCCCATCGTCTAATTGCCTACCTAGCAACTCTTTCCTTGTCTCTTGACGCAAATCAGCTTCAAGATCAATTATACGGGTTGGCTGATCTCCACTGGCTTGAGGATTAGCCAATGATAACCCACTGGCAGTGTACTCATGAGTCACTGCAGAATCATAGTATGAATGTGGCATTTCAACTCCTTGCCAGACATCACCACTAGAAGTGAAAGGCGTTCCTTCATCAACGGAAACATCCCGAGAGTTCATATTCCTTGAATACCCATCTTTATTCGGTGAAGTATTATTTGATTTTGATAGAAGAAGATTCTTTTCTGTATCCACACTCATGGGGTTGAACTCTTCATCACCACCAACATAAGAATTGTGCAGGGACTGATGCTCGGGGGACCTAGAAATAAAATCTTCATCATCTTTCAACTCAGACTGATCTCCATCCTTCACCTGACCCTGAAGCTCATCATCACCTGAGTTTACATTATCCTCCCCCTGATCTTGAAGTTCACTCCCTGAGCTCACATTATCCTCATTCTGATCCTGTAGCTCACCTCCTGCATTCACGTTATCATCATTCTGATCCTTCTTCGGCTTGCCTCCAGAGCTTATGCTATCCTCATCCTCATCCTGAAGTTCACTCCCTGAGTTCATGTTGTCACCGTCCTGATCCTGAAGTTCACTCCCAGAGTTCATGTCCTCATCCTGATCATGAAGTTCACTCCCTGAGTTAATGTTGCCCGTGACCTGATCATGGAGTTCACTCCCTGAATTCACATCATCCTGATCCTTAAGTTCACTACCTGAGTTTACATCATCCTCTTCCTGAGGGAAAATTTTTAAGTAACAGCTATTATGAAAATATGCCCATGATATGGGACCATGGAAACTGATACAAGATATGCAACCAAATTATACCAAATTATAGAAGACTCTAATAAGAAAACTCTACAACAAACCTCTATGAATGAATTTGATCTATCCTTCATCTCTGCAACCAAAGAGTTTATCACAGCATCTCTCTGTCTCTGTCTCTCTTTCCAGTTCACATATGCTTGAGGGAGGTCTTTGTTTACTAGTAGCAACCTATGCAAATAAAAAATATTCTATTGAGAAATCACGAGAAAAATTTTAAAATGTAATCTGTTCAATCATAACCTATTTGAAAAATATATAGCCACGTGAACATTTCACTAACCAATGCTCCTGCAACTTCTTCTTTTCCTCTTTGACAAATATATTGTATGGTTGTACATCAATTTTTTCAAGGTTACCCAAAACACGGTTAAGGGACCTAGATTGAATGCTTTTACCAGACTGCTTCATATTCTTAACAAGTTCATGCTGCTGCCTACTAATCTGAAACAATGCATAAAGAAAACAATTAGCAAATGCCCTAACAAAAAATATCTTCAGAAATACTCCTCTTTTGTTGTTATTAAATCCATATAACTGAAGTTACACTAAAATACCTAACCAAAACAAAGCAATAGGAAAGAAAGAAGACACCGGAAAAAAATAAGTCAGCCACTGTCCCAATATTTACAAGTTTCAGTGTCAATAATTGATTTCACATAACTGAGCAACTTTTGTTGTTCCTCTAATAATTGATACTAAAGAGATAACTGACCCGGCTACCATGCTGTTTCTGTCAATTAAGTATTGCTTGAAAAGAAAACAAAATAAGTGGAGAGCCCAACCTTGATATATGACATGTATTTGTCTCCATCACTAGAATGACTGTTACGTTTGGGCAGTTTGTCTCCTGTCTTGGGCTTTTCTCCCACAGGCACTTTGTCCAAAGTATCCATCAAATTTCTGGACTTACCTTTAACAATGTCTTTTTCAAGCACCCTGCCAGACATATATTATTTCATGAACATATTTGCACATACAGTAGGACGTATAGATTAGAATAAAGCCAAATAAACCATTTGACTGGAATAAAAAACCAGAGAATTAATTTTACCCTAAATGAAATTGTTCCTAATTACAGTTGTCATTCATGTACACTCAGTTATGTGATCACAGCGAAACAGGGACAAAAACTTCAAAACAAAAAGTTGCTAGATTATGGATTACATTGAAGATCATTGTGCAATGGAAAAATATTACAAAAAATATAAGGTGTAGGTGACATTTTAAGTACAACGTCAGAGCTTATTCAATATTACCATTCATCAGTCCAGTAAACATCACAAGAGAAGAAGCAAAACTGCACTAGGAACTCTTGCATTGCTAGTTGATGTTCCAAAATAACAGAACAGTCCCCAAAGTGCAGGACAAATATGCCAACGGATTTTCTTATCCAAAGTGTCCTTAAATTTCCTAAAGCTATAAGTCCAGAAAGTGAAGGTTTGGGTGTATACATTAACACTAACTACAGAATAAGATTTCCAAGAATTGCTCATGGTTATTTTGTTTTACCCAACTTTAAGAGATCAAGCTTGTAAGTTGATAAGAACCTACAATAACTAACCAAAAAAATAAAATAAAATAAAAGGTGTAAAAAATTCCTTGTCTTCAGGTATAATGCACTGTGATGATGATGATGATGGCAATGATGAAGGGGAATCAAAAGGAGCTCTAAAGAAGACAGTACGCCAATGACAAAAAATAATTATAGCATCACAATGAGAAATAACAGGTCATGATATTAAACTATTTATACAGATTGCATTAAACTCTAAAATGTGAGTTTTTTTCATCGGGTTGGATGACATACGTAATCAACTTAAAGTGAGTTAGGAAGTTCATTAATTGGTGCAGAAATCTTAATAATCCTAATAAGCAATCTTGACCCATGTACAGATATATTAAATTTCAATATCACAGCTTTAACAGAACAATCGTCTACTCTGCTTAAGAGATGGCTAATGGAAGCACTAATAAACCAAAATCACTATAATCATAAAGAATTAAAATTTGACAGAGATTGCTGAGTCAAGAGAGCCTATAAGTCCTAAATATTGCAGAAGAATTTATTAGTTACCTTCTTTGAAGTTTATCATCTTTTCTCAGTGAGGAAATTTGGTTGTCACTACTGCATGCTTTATCCTCTGCATCCCAGGAGCATGACTCAGATGTCCCTGTAACATTCCCATCATGATCATAAACTCTAGATTCAATCACTTTTGAGGGTATTCTTTTCTCTACACGTTTTGACCTGTGTAATCCAACAATTTTACGACATTAATGAGTAGTACTAAAAATTCCAAGAAAGAAGGAACAGAATCTTATTAAATACAAGTTCAGTAATCAATACTTTTGAGTGCCCAACAAGAGATCACATGTAGCATAACAGAAATACTTGCATATCAACAAAAACAACTAATTCCTGACAGTAGCACTCATCATAACACTACCTCTACCACAAATAATTATCGTTAATAAGCCAACTATCGTCCATTTAGCACCCGAAAATAAAATCCACCAGTTTGTTTCACCAAACAATCATCATAGAATATCATTCTACATAGTCACAGCTAAACATCAACTGAAACAAAATAAAATATTGATGCTTAAACAATCTAAAACTGTATTAGTAAACATATAAACTAGACAGATACACGTGAATAAAGAAATTGTTTACTGAAGACAGTAGTCAAGTGGAAAATAAGGGAAAGTCCCATTTGACCATACAAACATAGCAGAAAAGATTCTTAGGATTTTACCATCTTAGATTTCAAGTAACACGATGTCTCAAACTAATTAAGAATCAAAATTATCATCTGAAGTAGAATATGTATTGACCCAGCTTGTGCAATAATGAGCTATCTTGTTACATTCAGGGAATAACCAATGCACGTATCGTAAACAGCAAAGATATCCTTTTAATAAAAGGAACTACAGAATGTCATGTTCTAATTTTGATTCCAATAAAGGGAAAGTAAGTGACAACCTCCACGTCTTTTGCACAATCTCCTTTTCTAGATCTTTACAGCTTTGCCAGCTTTTCTTCAAGTTGGACAGAAATCCTATCATACTGCAAAATATGAGAATTACAATACTGGTTAAAGAACATGCCAAAAATGATACATGTTGAGCATGTATAAGGATTACTTACTCATTGTGATAATTATGTATGTGCGAGTAGTATTCTCTCTTCTCAGATTTAAGATGCTGTTCCCGGTAAACAATCATATCTGGATGAAGATCACCTAAACAAAGCGAAGCACCCCTGCAAATATATATTTTAGACATTTGTGACTTTGAAAAAGAGAAGATTTTCATGAATGATTAGCAGATTAGATAAATGGCTTACCATGTCTTAATGATATTTTTCTCCAAAAAAAAAGAGGATCTTGATGAGATTGCAATATGATTTTGTCATAAATACAGAATGCATAAATTATAACAACCCAGATGGGTATACAGATGATTTCCTAATTTCCTAATGAATATAAGGAAAGAAAAAAAAAAAGAATTGGAGCAGAGAAGAACAAGACAGAATTACAACCAAATAAAATCATTTCAAGTTGCAAAATTGAGAAATTTGTGTTCAGAAAAAAAGGAGACCCAAGAAAACTGGTAAGTGTGCTGTGAGATAATAAAGCCCAGATTGAATCTAAAGTAAGCACCAAATGGAATTCATAGCTGAAATATGCAAAGTAGTAATGTTGGTAAACTCAACCCAAAGGCCAATAATAAAACTAAATGACACATTAACTCAACAACAAATCCACTGATTTATTGAAATTTAAAGAAATTGTCACATATAGCATGTACTTATGAGATAAACTGTTAAATATAGCAGAGTGAGCACATAAAGTATTTAAAGAAAAAAAAAAGAAAGAGATCTTGCCATTTCGTGAAGGGGTTTCCAAAGTTGAAGTTAATCCCAGTGAGCAAATCTTCCACAACTTGATGTGGCTCAAAGCCCCTAGGAAGAAAATTCATTAGAAGGTTTCTCTCATTTTCTGAAAGAAGGTTCATCCAAACCTGCCAATTGCCAAAAGTTTCATAGAGGATGATTTAGGCATAATTCCCAGACAAAATAAAATCTATTTTCGACTGTAAATAATAGAAACATACCACAAGATGGTATTACCTCGTATGAAAGCACATCACTTAAATTGTCCAAGTCAAAAATTTCTTGAGGCACTGTAAGCACATCTGCCACGAGTTTGTGACCATTGGCAACAGAGTTGATAAATGGTTTGGTTTGTCTCCAACTGATGCCAACCTGTTCTCTCTTAGCAACAACTTTTTTCTGATTACCATCCCACTCAACAGAGATGTGAGATCTCATGTTTAAATCATTTTGAACTAATCCCAAATTCTTCCTTTTGATCCTTTGTTGCTCTCTGGAACCATAACCAGCAATGTTTGCACCATTTACTCGTTTTCTCCTCTGATCAGCAGCCATGGACACGAGAACAATTCTTCAAAAAAACACTATACCAAAATATAGCAAAACACCACCTTCTTGACTTCTAATGAACATCTTTCATCCATAAACGACCTCACATGTGCCACTGTGAAACAATGTCAATTATATCAACTTTCCATTTCCAAGTTTAACATTCAGAAAAGTTAAACAGTATTATCTCTATGAAAATCACCATCCTTTACATAATATCTTTTAGCATTCTTGGAATTTAACGCATCATTCTGTTCTTATCATTATTCCATAAGAATAATTATTGCTAAGTTTAGAAGAAAAGAAAAATTTGATGCCATGCTTATTATTAGAGGCGGAAATTCCCATGCCAATGAAGAGAGGCAAATGGCTATAACAAATTAATGTTTGCTTTTGAACCTTTTTAGTGGAATGTTTGGCTAAAATTGATTTTGAATCATTAGATGTGATTGACAGGTCTATCTAAATTAATTTGTATCAAAAATTACACTGGAATTTATTTCATCATTCCTAATTAATGAAGATTCAATTTTATCTTTATTTTCTTTACCAAACATAAAAGCAGAATGAAAAATAAAAATATCATTCCACTCCTGAGCAAACCTAGCAATAGAACAGAAATGGCCATTCCTCTGACATTATATTCTAATAATGAAAACATCAAATCCACACATTAAGTATGCCCTTAGAAGTATCACATCAACAAAACACCCAAGCAACTTAAATTCAGATAACATACAGAAAGGGATTTTATTCATAATGAATGCCTAAGAGAAGCATACCAATATACTATAATACCAGTTTATACACTTGTCTTGTAGTTGCACAACAAAACAAATGTATAATAATTTACGCATACCGACGACATGAGCTTAGTGTATAAAATTAAGCTTATTTTTTTCAGGCTTTCTGAAAGAGATTTCCAAAAGAAAATGTTTCCCACTAAAAGAATGTTTTTACAGTGGCTTTTCATAGGATTTCTAGTCTCCACAAAGTAATGAATGCATATTGCCTGTTAGAATACATCACATACCTTGCACATTTCATAATAATTCCAATAAACAAAGTGAATCCTCTTCAAATCAAGAAAGAACAGTGATAACAAATACCGGTAAGCCACAACAGATGGACAGGACACAAGCACATATTTGAATAGTTCAATCAAAGTGGGTGGGGACAAATGTGAGCTTTTCGAAGTTCAGCCCATTCATAACACATGCAAGTACAACGAATCATGTGTTCAACAAGTCACGAGGATAAATGATAAAATATTGAAAACCACCAATAGAAAGAGAAAATCATGCATGCTCACGAAAAATGAAAAAAGAAAAAACACTGTATATCTGTTGTTTAATGGAGAATCAATAAAAGATTAAATCAATATTCCTTATACAAAAAATTATAGTTTTTAACAGGTCTTCGCGAGGCTAACTGCTTAACTTGATGTTTACAATTATTTTCAACCACTCACAAGTCTATATTTTAAATAAAATCTAAACCTACCATCAGAAAAAAAAAAAAAAAAAAAAAAAAAAACAAACACAAACACCAAAAAAAGACACCACGCACACTCACTAAAATAAATTACACATCTATTGCTCAATGGAGAATCAAGCAAAAAACTAACAAACATTCCTTGTACAAAGAGTTTTAGTTTTCGCAGGTTTCCAAACAGCCACACTGGTAGAGCGCAAGTTCAAGTATCTAGGAAAAACATCAACCGAGTAATTTCAACAGAATTACAATCTACAATGCAAGTCAAAACTCAAACCAGTGCTATTCAATCATCCAAATCACCAAACATAGTGAACCCTAGTGGACCACACTCAAGCCAAAAAAAAAAACATCAAAACACAAAAAAAAATAAAAAATTTCCATTCAAGAAACAAGCAAACCACCGAATTACCCCTCGAATTTCAAAATTGCATTCGAGTTACCACCTTGCGCATCCAAAGCAGCGAAACCCTAAAAATAAAAAAAAAATAAAAAACACTTTAAGAAAAATTACCAGTGAATAAATTTGTCTCGCCTGTTCCAGCGACACGCCAAGCAGAACTTGAAGCTGCTCAATTAATTTAACTTGATGAAAAAAAAAAAAGTTCAATAGAAATCGAAAGAGAGATAGAACAGGCGATAACCTAAGAGCGAGGGCAGAACAAAAGAGAGAGAGAAAAATCGAGGAGGTGGAGAGAGAAATGTAGAGAGAGAGAGAGTGATAGAAGGTTTGGTATTATTAAGAGAGAGCATCGAGGGAAAAGAGACACACACCACAATTGGCAGAGAGAGAGAGAGAGAAAGAGGATCAGACGACTGTGGTTTGGTTTCCCCTCGAAACCGTTATTTTCCGCATCGAATCTTGATGCAGCTTCGCGCGCGTGTCGGCTCGGCTTACCGGCTCTGCACGTGCGAGTTGCTTAGGGTATGTTGTGGATGCGGTTTGTGTTGGGTTTAGGATATGTCAACGACACAACGTGAAGAAAGAGGGCATGTGTTTTCTTTCTTCTATTTTATTTTATTTTATTTGCCTATTTTTTATTATTTATTGTTTATTTCTTTGTTTAAAAGGTGAATTAAATATGGGAATTCCATTGGGTGTTGGTAACAATCATTATAATTAAAATTATATGGGACGTTGACTTTGATGTCAACGGAACAGAATCTAGGATGGTAGGTTTAGATACATCGAAATAAATAAATGCGTATATTATATATATTTTGGGATACGCCTCTTAATGGAAATTTTTGGATTGTGATTTGATTAAATTTTGATATTAAATGGGCGATAATGAAAAATGTTTTAGTTATAATTAATTTAAAATTTAATATATTTATTTTGTATAGTTAATTATAATGTGTACGTATATATTATTCATGCCGTAATTGTTTTGGATATAGTGTATGTGCTTTTAATAGGAACTATTTTAAGATATTAAAAGGAGAATATTTTTATTGAAAATTATATAAATTATGTTAAAAATAGAAAGAAGGCACCGTAATCTCAATAAAAAGTCTTCTTTAAAATTTTAACTAATTTTCTTATTACTTTTCAACACTTGACTATTATTAATATTCTTATCGGTTACGTAAGATGTGCTACAAGATAAATTAGTTTTGCAGAAATTCTGAATTGTGTTTGAATGAAGATATTTGGATGTGATATTTAAGGTAATATGCGAGCAGATTTGACATTTGAATTTGGTATTTAGGGTAATATGGAATTAAATATAATATTTGGATTTTCATATATTATTAGTTAATTAATCACAATACTTTAAAAGAAGGTACTAAGATCTTTCGAGCCTAATGTGAATATACAAAATTCCAATCAAAGAAAGAATGAAAGCGAGACTTTATTATACGAGGGAATGTCTTTGTTGAGGAAATAAACTACAAATATTTTTCACAAAAATGATTTTTTACATTAAAAAAATGTGTGAAGAATAAATTTATCATAATAAATAGGAATTTTAGAAACAAAAAATTGATTTAAATGAAAAATAAATTTGAGTAAAGCTTGAAATAAATTCTACTACTCACAGGGATGGTATCAGGACGGGAAAGAGTTTTGTTACCTCATATATCTATCTCTAAACAAAATTCATTTCATCCTCATACTCAAACCCAATGAGTATGAAAATTTTGTCTTATCTCCGATCCCATCAGATAACAAGTATACATTCATACTCGTGCTCGTAGCAATACATGTTTTCTTATTGTTCCAATATTAGTTAATTAACTTTTATAAAATAATAAAAAATTCTTACAAAGAAAACATAATATTATCTGTTAGAAAATGATTACTCAAATAATATTAATAATAATAAAAAATATGAAATAATATAATAATAATTATTAAAGCAGTGATAATATTAAGACATATATATAAATCAATGAATATTAATCAGAGATATAATGCTATTAATAATAAAATTATTATAATAATAATAAATAATAATAATAGATAAAAATAAATGAGGTAAGGAGTAGAAATATCCTGGATTTTGAGGCACACATAGCGCTATACTTAGAGAGAAAACGCCCCTACTGCACAGTGCTAAACAAATACACAATCATATGTGTTTCAAATCATATATGTTTCTCTCCCAAGATACAACAACCCGTCAGATTGATCGAGTGCAGCGAAGGATCTTCGAACCTTATGAACACCATTGTCTTAAAGATAATGTAGAGAAGAAAAGAATAACACTTCTAAGAATGACTCTAGTGTTTGTTGTCTCTGTTGTTGTGTCTTTGATGAGTGCGTATTTTTGCCCTCATTTAATGTTTAATTCTGGGTATTTAATTGAATTTATGTGCTTAAAGAGTGATTTAATTGATAATTCTGATAATTAGGTTGTTTGAACTTGTGTGATAAAAATGTGTTAAAAAGTGATTTTTAGTTGCATAAATTATTTTTGGATATTTTCACGTTTGTTAATGCAGCTGAAATTAAGATTAAGCTTATTAAAGGTGGAAAAATAAATTGATTGAAATTACAAAACACCTTTAAATAAGGCTAAAATCAAGAAGTTCTGGAAAAATCACTTATGTACCCCTAGTTTTTACTTATACACTCCCCTCTTTCTAAAGTGGACTACCAAAATCCTGTTCTGCACCCCAGTTTCTACTAAGTTGCACCCCTCCTACCACTTAAACTCCACTCAACCAGATGCTGCCATGTGGCAATCCTCAACTCTTAAAATTGGCCAACCAGCACATGTCGCGTGGGCTTAATCTCCACTAAAGAATTTGAGCCAATAACATGTTGCCACGTCATCATCTTCATCTCCACACAACCAGAAACCCTAACCCCCATCTTCACCATGTTTTTGCCGCCGGGAGCACCAGCACCACCGGTGGCCGCCGCCTGCATCAAGTCCGGCCACCACAGTTCAGTCTTCTTCTTCCCGCACCAGCAGCCATGGCAGCTCACTTCCATTGCTCCATCCTTCCTCACGCTCGTGAGAAACCAGTAGCGGCACGGCTATCCTTGTCATTTGCGCGACCATCGTCCGCAACTGCAGCGCCTCCATTTTCTCACCGCACCTGCAACGCCAGCAGCCCACAACAGCCGTCACACAACGCGTAGTTCATCCCTACACCAGCTTCATAGCCACTGTGACCAGCAGCGTTTCTGCAACTATTCGAGCAGCCAAGTCGCCGGAGAATCGCATCCTCATGAATGCACCTGCAACAGCTCCATCTTCACATCACCATTCCTTCGCGAGCACACAGCGAGTCAGCCTTGCACCGTGCGAGTCCTTTCGAGCCTCCATGCGTCAGCCACCACAGTTTCTGCATCTACACCAGAACTCGTCAAGATTTGCGAAAACGCAGCCACCACGCTCATCTTCATCCTACAACCAGTGACCCCATCATCACCATCCTCCATGCCGGCCAGCCTTTCTTCTTCTCACGCTGCCACCACAGAAATGCGCTGGAAATTGTTAGATAATCTTTAATCTTGTTAGATAATCTTTAATTTTGTTAGATAGTATTTAGAATATATTTTAGATTATAGAGTTGTTTTTATTTAGCAAAGTGATAGAAATTTTATATTTGGTGAATTAGATTTAAGTTAGTTGTTATTTTAGTTAGTTGGAGTATATAAGATTTAGTTTGATAATATGGGGTATTAGATAAGATTAGATTAGATAAAGATTTAGTTTGGTTTGTAATTGGCTATATAATAGCGCATTCTCCATCAATGAAAAATACCACAATGAGTTACATTGTATATTCTTCTAGTGTGTGTGAGTTTTTTCCAACAAAGTGGTATCAGAGCTTTATGCTCTGAGTACCGAGTGAAGAGAGAGAGAGGGAGAGAGAGAGAGAAAGAGTGAAAAAAAAAGTGTGCGCTTGAGTGCTTTGAAAAAAAGAGAGGAGATATGGCTAAAGTTGTGAATGGTATGACGGTGCCACAATTAACGAAGAAAACCAATTATGATAATTGGTGTCTGCAGATGAAGACCCTTCTGGGATCCCAAGATATTTGGGATATAGTGGAGAGCGGATACGAAGAACCCGCGGAGGATGCAAATCAAACGGTGGCCCAGATTGCCGTGTTGAAGAAGACGCGAGTGAAAGATAAGTCGACTTTGTATTTTTTGTACAATGTTGTGGACGAGTCAGGCTTCGAGAAGATTGCAAACGTTGCATCTTTAAAGGAAGCATGGGATATTCTAGAGGTTGCATACAGAGGGAACGATCGGGTCAGACAAGTCCGACTTCAAGCTCTTAGAGGAGAGTTTGAAGGGCTGAAGATGGAAGATAAAATGCAGGTAGCCGAGTACATAACTCGGGTAGAGAAGGTGGCCAACCAACTCAGCAAGAATGGAGAGCCAATGCCGACAAGCCGGGTTGTGGAGAAAATCTTGAGATCATTGACAGATGATTTCGAGAGCATTGTATGCGCCATCGAGGAGTCAAAGGACCTGTCAGTTCTCTCTGTGGAAGAACTTGCCGGGTCATTGGAGGCCCATGAACAAAGGAGAAGGAAGAAGCACAAATCGCGTGATCAAGCACTAAAGGCGCAACTTGATTTGGATGAAACTCGGAATACTCAGAGCCGAGGTCCTGGAGGCAGAGGACAAGGTGGCAGAGGACGAGGTGGCCGAGGTCGAGGTGGACGTGGTCAAGGTGGACGAGGTCAAGGAGGACGTGGCCAAGGTGATATTGAAGAAAGCACGGATCAAACTAGGCAATAGAACTGGCGAGGTCGTGGTCAATGAAGAGGTCGAGGAGGTCGGCCTAAATCAGAAGTGGAATGTTTCAAGTGTGACAAGTACGACCACTACGCAAGAGATTGCAGATCGGTAACCTGCTACAACTGTGGCAAGGCCGGTCATGTAGCAAAATATTGTCAATCTGAGAAAAAGGAGAAAATCTTCTCACAGAGGAAGACGAGGAGGAGATAGGGGTTCTAATGATGACAAAAAACTTGGATGACGAGTTGCATTCAGGATGTGTGGAGGAAAATGAATCAAATGACGAGCTTACTCCAGGTTGTTTAAACAACTCGGTGTGGTATCTGGATACTGAAGCGAGCAATCATATGTGTGGAGATGAGAGTTTCTTCAACGAACTCACCAAGGTGGAGGTCGGATTTGTGTCGTTTGGAGATGATTCCAAGGTAGCAATAAAAGGACGTGGGACAATTCGGCACATGTAGAAGGATGGATGAATTGGAGAAATCAGGGATGTCTAATATGTTCCTAAGTTGAAGAGTAATATTCTAAGCATGGGTCAGATGATAGAAAAAGGAAACTCAGTTCTCATGAAGGATCGAGTATTGCACTTGAAGGACAAGTTTGGTCGGCTAGTAACTCGAGTAGAAATGAGAAAAAACCGGATGTACAAATTAAAGTTGAACATCCTTCAAAGAAAGTGTTTGAAGCTGGATCTGAAGGATGAAGCCATGATATAGCATTACCGGTATGGGCACTTGAATTTTGGAGGCATGGTTGAGCTGTCAAAGAAGCAGCTAGTACTTGGACTACCCGGCATAGAGTTTGAGAAGAAGTTTTGTGAAGAGTGTGTACTTGGAAAGCATCCAAGGACCAAATTTCCAAACTCGGCTGGGTACAGGGCGGAAGAGCAACTCGACCTAGTTCATACCGACTTATGTGGACCAATTTCTCCAGCTTCATTCAGTGGTAAGAAATATTTCATTTCAGTCATAGACGATTTATCTCGGAAGACCTGGGTGTATTTCTTACAGGAGAAATCAAAAGCATTTGAGGCATTTAAGAAGTTCAAGTTAAAGGTGGAGAAAGAGACCGGTAAGCAAATTAAAGCAGTGAGGTCAGACAGGGGAGGAGAATTCACATCAGCAAAGTTCATGGAGTATTGTGAAGAGCAAGGTATTAGGCGGTTTCTCACAGCTCCATATTCACCACAACAGAATGGCGTTGTTGAAAGGAAGAATCAGACCATCCTTGATATGGTTCGAACCATGCTTAAAGGAAAGAACATGCCAAAAAAATTCTGGGCAGAGGCAGTTCAGGGTGTTGTGTACGTCCAAAATAGGTGCCCTCATTCCAAACTAGATAGTGTGACACCGCAAGAAGCTTAGAGTGGAAAGAAACCGCATGTAGGGCATTTCAAAGTCTTCGGAAGCATGGCTTATGGTCATGTTCCAACCCAGCTCATAACTAAACTTGATGACAGAAGCAAAAGGTATATCTTCATTAGCTATGATGAAGAGGCCAAAGCCTACAAATTGTACAACCCAGGTACATGCAAAGTTCTCGTAAGTCAGGATGTCCAGGTAAATGAGGAAAGTGAATGGAATTGGGAAGACTCGAAGGAGAGGTCTTTAGGGAGCACGACCTCCGGGGGAGAAAGCTCAGAAATAACTGTGAGGAGCCAGGAAATCACAAACGAGTCTGTGGAAGATGATGAATCCGTGCAACCAAAAACTCGGAGTTTGCAGGACATTTATAACTCTATTGATGAGGTACATGTAGTATGTTTGTTGGCAGGTGAAGAAGACATCAAATTTGAAGAGGCCGTGCTCGATGAGAGATGGAAGAAAGCCATGGATGAGGAAATCGGCTCAATTGAAAAAAATGAAACTTGGGAGCTTACAGATTTACCCACAAGAGCTCGACCAATTGGTGTGAAGTAGGTATACAAAAGGAAAACCAATGAAAATGGAGAGGTGGAGCGTTATAAAGCCCGACTCGTGGTGAAAGGCTACAAACAGCAGAAAGGCATTGACTATGATGAGGTCTTTGCACCTGCAACACGAATGGAGACAATCCGACTGCTATTTTCTTTAGCAGCACAACACGGATGGAGGATACAACAGATGGATGTGAAGTCGGCATTCCTGAATGGAATTCTGGAAGAAGAGGTCTACATTGAGCAAGGACTCGGCTACATGAGAAGAGGTGAATAGAAGAAGGTGTTGAAGCTCAAAAAGGCATTGTATGGCTTGAAGCAGGCTCCCCGAGCCTGGAATGAAAGGATAGACACTTATTTCAAGAAGAATGGTTATGAACAGTGTCCATACGAATACGCTCTGTATTTAAAAAGGTACAAAGGAGATGTGTTGTTTGTTGCTCTATATGTGGATGACCTGATATTTATGGGAAGTAAAGTCGAGCTTGTCGAGGAGTTTAAAGAAGTGATGAAGAAGGAGTTTGAGATGACTGACTTAGGCATCATGAAATACTTTCTGGGTTTAGAGGTGGATCAAAGCACAACAGGTATCTTTGTGTCCCAAAAGAGGTATGCTGAGGAGTTACTGATGAAGGCAAAAATGTCAAAATGCAACCCGGTTTCTACCCCCATGGAACCCGGCACGAAATTGTCCAAAAATGGAGAAGGAGATAAAGTTGATGCGACTAGATATCGAAGCTTAGTTGGAAGTCTGAGGTACTTGACAAACACAAGACCAAACCTAATGTTGAGCGTAGGAATCACAAGTCGCTTTATGGAGGAACCAAGGTACTCGCATTGGAAAGCACTAAAGCGGATACTGAGGTATGTAAAGGGAACCATGTCATTTGGGCTGTTATTCACTAAGTCGGACAACTACCGACTTACTGGATACTCGGATAGTGATTGGTGTGGAGACATGGACGACCGGAAAAGCACAGCAGGGTATGTATTTTTCATGGGGAACACAACTTTTACTTAGCTCTCAAAGAAACAACCCATTGTGGCACTATCAATATCTGAGGCCGAGTATGTGGTTGCTTCTTGGAGTGTCCGACATGCAATCTGGCTTAAAAACCTGCTGAGCAAACTAGAGATCATACAAGGTGAGAAGGTATTGATTCGAGTAGACAACAGGTCGGCAATCGAGTTAGCTAAGAACCCAATCAACCATGAAAGGAGTAAGCACATTGATGTACGGTTTCATTTCATCAGAGAAAAAGTAAAGGAAGGAAGTGTGGAGCTCGAGCATGTAGGAAGCAAAGAACAAATAGCTGATATATTCACAAAGTCGTTGCCTATAACATCGTTTCAGGAGTTGAGGAAATTACTCGGGATGAAAGAAGGAAAAGTTTAAAGCTTATGGGGGAGTTTTGTTAGATAATCTTTAATCTTGTTAGATAATCTTTAATTTTGTTAGATAGTATTTAGAATATATTTTAGATTATAGAGTTGTTTTTATTTAGCAAAGTGATAGGATATTTTATATTTGGTGAATTAGATTTAAGTTAGTTGTTATTTTAGTTAGTTGGAGTATATAAGATTTAGTTTGATAATATGGGGTATTAGATAAGATTAGATTAGATAAAGATTTAGTTTGGTTTGTAATTGGCTATATAATAGCGCATTCTCCATCAATGAAAAATACCACAATGAGTTACATTGTATATTCTTCTAGTATGTGTGAGTTTTTTCCAACAGAAATCACGTCGCACGACAGCAGTGACCACGCAAAAATGAGAGCAGTTCACAAGGAGAACGAAACCAGTGATGCACTCGTATGTTCACGCATCTACACTGTAGCCTCGCCGGAAAAACGCCGTCAGCCTGGTTGGAGGTGCAGTTCGAAATCTCCATTAAGGATAGGGGCAGAAAACCCTAATTCTGGAGAGAGAAGATTTGCCACGTGTCAGTCTGCTATTGCACAGTCAAACTGGTCAAAGTTGGTCAAACAGTCAACTCTGGTCAAATATTCAAATCTGGTCAAATAAGAGGGCTTTAACTGCAAATATTGATATTTTTGGATGTCTCTGCAAATTTGGACTACATAATTAAAAATGGCTTATTGAAAAAATTAATGCAAATATTATTTGGTGATAATTTATCAGATATCTTTAAATAATTAATTTATTTAATTATATCATAAATTATTAACCAACTATATTTGTCAAATAGTCTATATCTCTCCAAATACCTTGGAATATTTATCTTTATTTTAAAAGATATTTGAGAGATTTTAGCAACAGAAAAAGCCCAGTCCAAGTTCTATATAAAGAGACCAAGGGGGAAGCAGAAAGAGATAAGCTCGGCACTTCGAAATTTAGGAACCCTTAGGGGGACCTAATTTCTTTCTCTCTCTCTTTTCTCTCTCTCCATTTTTTTTATTTTTATTTTGCATTCATGGAGTTCTAAACTTCTTGGGTTGATTCCATTGTAATTTCTTAATTGGATTCTGAGGTTAGATCAATTAATTTCTTTGTTCTTTTTATTATTGTTGAGGTTTTCATTCATCTATGTCTTTTATCTTTAAATCACGTAAGAAGTAATG
>Ga0214544_1000799_pt1 | contig 61151 bp, 22 predicted proteins | sample CNSS3metaG_FD_160074 | JGI IMG/M metagenome (GOLD analysis project Ga0214544, IMG submission 160074) | Root nodule microbial communities from cowpea collected in UCLA plant growth center, Los Angeles, California, USA - CNSS3 | ecosystem: Host-associated > Plants > Roots > Nodule | place: USA... | reverse complement strand
AGTGTGTAAGTAATGTATGGGGTACAAAAGTGAATTTTCCAGAACTTTCTAATTTCAGCCTTTTAAAGGTGGTTTGTAACTTCAATCAATCTATTTTCCCACCTATAATGAGCTTAATCTTAACTTCGGCTGCATCAACAAACGTTTAAAATATACAAAAATAATTTATGCAGCTAAAAATCACTTTTTAAGACATTTTTATCACACATGCTCAAACAATCTAATTAATAGAATTATCAATTAAATAACTCTTTAAGCACACAAATTCAATTAAATACCCAGAATTAAATACTGAATGAGGGCAAAAATACGCACTCATCAGCTAGCTCGAATCAACCTTCAGCCTTTGCTTAATTGACTTGATTTTTTGGCCCAAGCCGACTCAACTTGATTCTTCAGCCTAGGTTGACTGATCTAGATTTTTCAACCTAAGTCAACACATCTCAACATTCATACCAAGCCAACTCGACTCGATTATTTAGCCCAAACTGACTTGACTCTACCTTTGATCTTTGATCAACTAGACTCGACCTTCAGACCCAAGTGACTCGGTTCGACCTTTAACCTAAGCAAAAAACATCTCGGTCGAATTAGCTCAAATTTTCAAACCGAGTCAACTTGATTTGAGTTTTTGGCTAGAGCCAACTTGGCTTGAAATTCGCCTTTGGCCAACTAGGCTCAATCTTCGGCCTAGGCCTATATGTTTCAACCTTCATTATGCATTAACTTGGCTTGATTCCTCGACTTGGGCTAACTCAACTTGATTTTTGGCCTAGGTCAATTTGACTCGATCTTGGGCCAACATTGACTTGGCTCTACACTTCGGCAGGGTCGACTTGCCTCAACTTTCAACCTGAGTTTACTCGTCTCAACCTTTATTCAATAGACTTGGCTTGGGCTTTGATCCGAGTCTACTCGCCTTGACTTTTGGTCTAAGTAGACACGACTTAACCTTTGGCCTAGGTAGAAACGAATCAACCTTTGACCTGAGTTGACTCATCTTGAACTTCGACCTAAGTCGATTCATCTCGACCTTTGGCCTCGGTAGACTCGACCTTACCATTCAGCTTAGACCGATTTGGCCAAACCTTCTACCCTGGCAAGCTCGACTCGACTTAGGCCAATTTGGCTCGATACTCATCTTGGGTCGACTCGGATCAACCTTCAACATAGGCCAACTTTGCTCGACCTTAAATTTAGGCTGACTTGACTTGACCTGGTTTTGAATCGTCTTTCCTCAGCTTAGACGCATATTGATTTTAGATTTTAAAACTCCACAAAATGACCAAATCTAAATCCAATCCAAATCCAATTAAGTAGACTAGAATTAAAATCTAAAATCATGGTTTTAAAATTGAATTTGGAATAAATCCATTTAAATAGACTTGAAGTAATATAGATTTGTATTTCACAATTTTTGAAAAAAATTTGCTATCTTTAATTGCTTCAATTTTCTACATCAATAATACGGATACAAGTTTTATTCATGTTTCTTGAGCTAAAAATAGTTTCTCTTTAAGTTTCTTTAAAACCATTTTAACATTTCAAAGCATGAGCTCAATCTGTAATAAACCTCCTTAAATTAAAAATAATTCATAATCTTTATCACCCGATAAAGAAGATGAAGATGAAGAATGTTGTGAACTACCTTACCATTATTTTAAACATCAAAACAAGACTCATCATCTACACATTTGTCCAAGAAATTGGTTGAGTTATGGGCAAAATTATGACTATAATATTTTACATATCTTCCATAATCATATTATTATTATTATTATTTTTCTTTTGATTTGTTGGTATACATTTATTTAGCACTTGATGTGTTTGTATGCTGGATAAATAAATATATTTCTCAATCAAGTAACACCTAAATTGTATGTCGGATAAAACTATAATTAAGTAATATGATTATACAAAACTTTCAAGTGGACTTACCAGATTGTTTAATGTGAAAAAATGAATGATGTACATTTATTTAATTAGTAAAACAAATACCAATTATGAGTTATTTTTATTTAAACTAACAATATAATATTTTCAATTTGGATGGGTTGGAAAAATGACAAAGAAACAATGCACTTAAACACAATAATGGAATTCAAAGAAAAACATTTATAAGTGGAATTTATTATTTGAAATGGTAATATTAAACTAAAATCAATACATATTTTTGAAGTTTTCAATTTAGATTTAAAAGTAATCTCTAAATTGAATCACAAGAAAAGAAAACTTTATTAGAAATAAAAAGAATATTTTTCCTGAATTATGAGAAAGAACCAATGAAATTAAACATGAATGAAACTAAAACTTTAAAAGCTAGAAAAAAAAAGGGAAATACTTTGCAAATGAAATGTTTCAGCTGTAAAAGAAGTTTTAAACATAAAGAATCAAAAGGCTTTGATAACGGAAAGAATAAAACAGCAATTAATAATAAATAAATAGTGATCAAGGATTTATAAAGAAATTGTATAAACTACATAAAAGTTCTTTTCTATATTTAGATAGTGTTCTTATTACTTTACTTTTTTAAATCATTAAAATTATTAAAAATTTAAATATTAGTCTGAGTTTTATATTGATTTAAATTAAAAATATTAGGTAACGAATAAAAACAAAATATAAAAATTTATTATCTTAAAAATTTTGATTTGATGTATAAATGATATTAATCTTTTATATTTGGATATTATTAATATCATATTTCTCCGGCTAATTCTTCCTCTTAAAAGATGTATAAAAAATGGGCTAATTTTTACTTCTTAAATATTTTAAAACTCATTGACAACGTTTTTAATATGAATCTTTATTCAGTCTCAAACATAATCGAATTCAATCTCGAAACACAAGTTTTACTTTTGTTAAGAAACTTGTTTACCTAAAGTAAGAATCCTATTTTATTGAATTACTGAATTCATTTACATGAGTCATACAAAACACAATTGGTGATGTTGAAACAAAAGGAAATCATAAATATAATAATTTCGTACGAGAAATGAATAGATTCATTCCTTTAAATTTAATTACGTTAATTTTTTTTTTAAATTTAAACATGTTTCATGTTATTATTTAAATTGTTTATATTGATTAATATGTTTCCACTTTAATATCAGCTCGAAAACATGTTTGACACATTAAAAAGATAATGTAACCGAGTTAAAAAGATTATATTTATCAATTTGTAAAATGTATAGATCAAAATATATCAAGATTTCGAACAATGATTAATTCCAATTTGATGTTAAAGTTCAAGAATTAAAAATATATTTAAGTCTTTATTTTGTCACCTCCTAGATTTTGTCAGACGATCCCACTTATAATTTTTAGAATTTAGATATAATAATATATTAAAATTTGAAACATGGATAAATTTCGTTAAGCACAGAAACTAACAACATACTTAAACCAAAGATAAATATATAAAAATTTTAAGAGTTCAAATGTATATAAAAGATATAAAAATATATATATATATATATATATATATATATATATATATATATATTACTTTTAGAAGAAACAAAAATTGGAGGAGGCCCAATAAATACTCTAATATCCTCCCCTGATCCTTCTTAATATTACAAGTTTTGATCCAATGTTGGAGGTTTTATAAAACCCATTTTTATAATTTAACTACATAGTTAAATATATTTTTTTATTCTTAAAACTGGTATTCTCATACTCAAAACAAAGGCACAAAGCAATATTAAAATAAGACAAATGGTTACAAGTATAATCCAATAATAAAAGAAAAGAAAAAAGTATAATATTTTTCTCTTTCTTATTGTCTTTTCAATGTGAAGAAGAAAACAAGAAAAGGTCAACGGTGCATCCCTAATGTGTAGCACATCCACAACTTATTTGATAGAAATAAAAAGTTAAAAAACAAAATATGTGTTTTGATTCCATGGCCTGCAATACAGCTTTTTTTAGTTGTGCGTAATTTTCGCTTCTTTTGTTATCTTATTCAACCCTTTTCATTTTTCATTTTTAATTTATTTTTCTCTTTCAATCAACCCTTTTTCTCTTTTTCTTCTTCGTCTTCTTTCTCCTTCCAAGCCAATTTTTCTTTGCTTTTGTGCCACAAATTCACTCTTCCATGAACTTTCTTCTATCAAGGTACGTTATCTAAACGCCATTCCTTACATGCTTTTGCTTTTCTTCATTTTTCTTTTACTTCTTTCCATTTTTATGAGTTTCATTTTGTATCAAAATTTTGGAATCGCGTTTTGGAATCGCTTTTTCCTAAACCTTTGAAAGAATAATGGAAGTGCTTATCATTGTGTCTCGTGCCTTTTTTTTTCTTTCTTTTTCTATTCACCTTTGCATCACAAAAGGGACATTAGTTTTTGGTTTTTAAAAGAATTTATGGGTGATGATCATAATCATTTCTCTATGCACTTTAGGTCATTTTAATGCTTTATTTTTGTTCTGTGTTCCTCTTTTTTTTCCTTACAACACATTCAAACAAAATTTTTATGATAAATTGCATGTTTTGTTACAATTATTGAGTTTAGTTGCTATGTCCATTTTATTTGGTGAAGCTTGTTTTTTGTTAGTTAAATGAATACATACATCACATTTTTTTTTTTCATTTATGGTATATATGTTGCGACAATTTCTTTACAAGAACAACTATTTTGAAATTTGGGTCTTGCATAGGAAAATAAAGTGAAACGAAACTAAAATAATGCACAGTTGAACTTGTGTTTAAATAAAAATTGTGATAGGATTTGTGTCTTACAAAAAAATGAGTTTGCTTTCAAGATACATTGTATTTAAGAAATTTTTTATTTTAGCCTCAAAATAATTAGCGTTATTCACTTTAATTTTACATTAGAAAAAATGTTGTTCACTTCAACCTCCTCTATTGTTAAGTAAAAGACCAAAACTTTGATATTCTATATTTATGGTTTGTTATTGCTTTCCAATCAAAATTAGAATTATATTTCATTATAAATTCATGGAATAAAGATTTGCATTAGGAATTATGAAGATTATCTAGTAGTGCACTTGAATGACACACAATAATTAATTTTTGTAACATAAAATTATGTAATACTGAAAAGAAAAAAGTAATCATTTGTTTTTTTTTTTATCTTTATCATGAGAGTTTTTTTTTTTTTTGGTCGGCAAAATTATCATGAGAGTTTTATCATGAAACTAATGAAACACATTACTTGATAAAATTCTAACCCTAATTCTATTTCGACAAAGAAGAAATCTATAAATTTGAGAAACTATATGAATATTTTATCTTCAGTAAAACTATGAATTAAAAGTACTTACAATTTTGTGAACTAACCTTTTGTTAGATATAGAGAGAAAGAGAGATTTTTTTTTTTTTTAAGAGGAATAATTTTATAAAATAGTGAATCCTTTATTTCTATCCATCTCTCTATGTCTCGTTATTTCATTCTAAATTAATTAAATTACACAACTTTAAAGTATTTACTCTCTGGTTTTGATCTATGTTCTGTATCTACTCTACTAAGTAATTAAATATTTAATTTTATTTATTTTTTATTTGTTTCTTTTTTTTATTAGAGTTAAACATGCTTTTCGTCACTAAACTATTTTAAAAAATCGTGTTATATTTTTAAAGTAAATCATATACTTATTTAGTCTCTAAACTTGATGAAAATCACGTAAAACGTAAAACGTAAAACCCTTAACCTTCTAGCCTTGGTTTTCACAATGTGTAGGTTCATTCAAGAATTTGTTTAACTAAGAGACAACCAAAGATATATAGATGGCAACAAAAGCAAAGGAAAGTTCTGTTGTTGGAAAGGAGAAGAAGGCCACAACTTCAATTTCTCACACAACAACCACAAAAAGAACCACCAAACCATCCATATCAACATCAACAAGATCATCAACAACAACTACTACCTCCATTAAGAAACCTAACACAACCTCTTCAGACAAAAACATCCCCAACTATCTCAAACCCACTTTAACCTCACGCCATGAATCTCTCTCTTCCAAACACCCCAAAACTAACACTCTCAACAACAACAACAACAGTAACAACAAGACTTCTGAAGCAGTGAGAAGAAGATCTTTGGACAAACCACTTTCTTCTTCACACATCACAAAACCTTCCTTACGTAGGTCCTCCATTGGTCCACTTTCCAAAACCACTGTCCCTTCCAAACCCATTTCAGATAGGACCATAAAGGCCACAACTGATGCAAAAACTAAGCCATTACACACAAGGGTCACAAAGAAAACCACCCCTTCAACTTCTACTATTGCCTCTACAAGCACTAGGAAGGTAGTGGCCAATAGGGATCATCATGGTTCTGTGAAGTCAGCAAAGAGCGCTCCTAAGCAAACTAAGAAGGCTTTGAGTGTTGAAACTGAGGAGGTTAAGGAAGTTACAAGCCAAGAAGTTGAAGTGGTAAAGGTGGAGGATGAAGAACACAGTGTGCATGAGGTTGAACATGTGCCTGAAATCTCATTATTACCTGATGTTGAATCTGAACATGAGATTGAACATGTTATGGTGCCTGATAATGATAATTCTGATCCGTCTCATTGTCAAGTTGATGATGAGAGGGTGATCTCTACAGTGTCAGAAGCAGAAGCAGAAGAAGAGAAAGAAAAAGATGAGGAGCAGGAAGTGGAGGAGGATAAAGAGAACAAAGATGGAGTTGTTGAAAATGAAGTTATTGAAAATGAGAAAGATGAAGGTGGGGTGGAGAATGAAATGGAAGATGAGAAAAGTGAAGAGGAGGAGAAGAAGAAGAATAATGATGAAGAAGAAGAGGAAGTGGAGAAAGAGAAGGTGGGAGTGGAAAATGAAGAAGAGGTGGTGAAGGTTGAGGAAACAGAAGAAGCATCAAAGGAGCAGTTAGAAGAAAGGAAAAATGGAAAGAAGGTGGCTCAGATATCCAATGATGTGATTGAAGAAACTACAAGCAAGCTTATGGAGGCAAGGAAGAGCAAAGTGAGGGCAATGGCTGGTGCATTTCAAACTGTGATTGATCACCAAGCCACAACAAAATGAATCATTTAATAATAATGATTATATGTATTTCATGCGAGGAACTTCTTTGTTCACACACTCTATGCATCTGTAGGGAGAAAAGGAAAAAAAGTAGAAAAAGAAAGAAAATATCAGTTCAGGAGTGTAAAGAGGTTACTCTCATATGTGTACATGGCTTCCTCTTGCAAAACTTGAAAGCAAGTGTTGCCTTCAAACTTTGTTAATTTTTATGACTAGTTGATTTGTTAAATGGATTTCATGTTCATTAACATCTGTAATTAAAACTGTTAAATGCATAGATTCTTATGTATTTGCTCATTTTAATACCTCTGTTAAATAGAGATGTCCATGAATGAAGAGTGAAAAACACAAATGAAAAAACAGGAAGAAACAATTCAAAAATGAGAAAAAAATGTAGAGGAAAAGACAATTATATCTAGACAAGAAAAATTAAACCCGTATGTCTTCTACTAAAATGGAACAAATTTACTTCCGATCTCAATAATTATAAAAATTAGAATAAAATTCCAAATTTAGCAAACTATATGTCTATTGTGAAGTCCTAAAATTTTGAATTTTCAGACCCCATAGATTATAAATAGTCATCATCTTTTGTGAAATCACTTTCAATATACAACAATTTGGTAGTTAACTTTTGACAACTAATATGAAGAAAAATTCATAGAATTTTATTTTTGTTCCTACAAATCAAGTGTTCAAGTGATTATTCAACACTTGGAAGTTTGAAAAATATAGAATTCTATTCTTCTACAAATGAACCACCATTATCCTTTCATTCATAAGCCTTCTCATCCTTTGTTATATTTCAACCATCCATAACTAGTTCTATTCTTATTCAAGTTCAATGTTCTTATTTAATCTCAACTTGTGATTGAAATCATCAACTACGTTAATCATAAAAATATTTCGTAACATTATCACCTGAGGAGAATCAATCCTTATTAATATTATTTGTCCCATATACTTTCTATTCTTATATGCATCCTATAACCACCACCTTGCACATTTGACATTTATACTACCCTACATAAAAATCCCTTCTACTTCTCATAGTGGTTACATTGCTCCACGTGCTACAATTGAATAAAAAATAGATTCCAAATGCATTATGCACAACACGTCTATAAAATAGATTAAGATGCAAATCAAATCTTTATAAATGAGTAAGAGTTATAAAAGAAGAGCTACCATTAGATTAATGGCAATGGCAAGAAACTCCTCTGGAACTTTAGTTCTTAAATGAAACGACAATGCCGACTCTATACAATGTGAACTTTGCATTAAATAACAACCTTAACAATCCTAAAAGTATCATCGTCTAATATTTTATGAAACTAAAACTAAACTACATAGCATTATAAATACAACTTTAATATTGTAATATTTTATCCCAATCCAAGAAAGTCCTTCACCCTATCGCCCGTTCCAAAATGCGCAATAGCCTGAGATTACTACTTACCTGAATCAGCTTTACCCACTCAAGAAACAGCCTCTCACATAAATCATATATACGCAGACATGCAGGGAAAAACATCATGAGGCAATTTCAGTTCGTATGTACTTGTACTACGAAAAACTTATTTAAATAAGAAATTTCCGTAAAAGCTAAGCATGTTATATTTACCTTTCACAAAGGTCTGTCCATTTTACTCGAGATACTGGAGAGATAAACCTACTTAATTGTTCTGGTGTAAAAACACCAACTGCTCTAGAGTTATATGGAGGAGTAGCAAATGAGTTCGTGTAATTTACAATGACAATCATAGGGTATCGCTTCTCTAAAATTAAATCAACTACATGACCTACAGATGTTGAACTCGTAACACTGGGAGGAGGGCTTCTCATCATACTTGAAACTGGGGCATCCAACTGCATCGTAAATTCATCCCAATATCAATATAAAACACAAACTCAAATGTAATGAACGGGTATGACTCAATTTGTATTGAGGTCGAAGCATTGTGTTCATGTTAGGCATGTGCATATATGTACAATCAGTAGCACACAACAAGGGAACCAAAACGTAAAATGATCCGAGTTGTGTAGCCAAGAGTGAATTTTCGGTAACAATTCATCATAACACTAACAATAATAATTACGGCCATATAAAATGATGAATACACAGTTAAGATGAACCGGAACATACACAGTAATGTACACTAAAAGAAATTATAACAAAATATCAAATTTTACATCTTACCTGAAAATAAATACGGAATTATTAGTTTTAGGAGTTGTGGTGTTAGAGGATATCCTTTCAACCGATTAGAAGTTAAAGTTGAGCAAGTTCATCTTTAAACCTTCTATTTGAGTTAGTTTGGCGATGTGCTTGCAAGTTCATCTTCTTTTGCGTTCAAGACGAGAATCTGTGTATCGAGATATCTAAGTTATGTTCAGATCATTGATCTAAAGTTTCTTTTGTGTAGAGTTGGGTAGAAGAGAAAGTGCTAGTAGTAGAACTTGAGAAGAAAAGAGCTTTACGTACAAGGGAAGCTAACTAGTCACTTTTATTTCTGAGTTGATGGTCGTGCATGTTGACATGAGATGCCAAGGTGGTTTGCTTCTTAAAGATTTGATGAAGATTGAATGAAGCTCTTTTGAACTATCTTGAAGCCATAAACATTGGAATGAAGTCTACATTGATGAAGGAAGGAGATTTGATGATATCCATGGTGATCAAGGCTGGAATGTGTGCTCTCCATGTAGTTACATCATTTAGAGAGTGTACTTTAAGTTTGTAATTCATGTTGTAGACCTTAAAGCATTAATTAGATGTAGTTTGGTCTTTTGTTTGTTTTTAATCTGTTGAATGGTTTTTCAACAGGTTAAAATGTCTTTTTTAATTTGTTGAATGATTTTTTTTAACAGATTAAAAGGTTGGCTGCAGTAGTCTTAAACTGCAACAAATTCAATCAGTTGATTTAGTTTTTAATCGACTAATTTCACTTAAGTCAAGTGAAATCAACCGATTTGAAAATCAACCGGTTGAATTTCGTAACAGTTTGACTATAAAAGCTGTGATTTTCGAAAGAGAGGTCTGTTGATCATTTTAGAGCACGATTTGATTCTGGAAACGTGTGGAAACTCTCCTTCGTGATCATAGGTGTTGCAGCTGTTAAAGATTGATCTTGGATCAATTTTTGAAGCTTTTGGCTTGGTTTGAATCTTGAAGAAAGTGGTTTGTGGTAGGCAAGGTTGTGCTACCACTGAGGTTTGATCTTTCTCAAGCTTTGAGTGTGTACCTGGTGGTTTTCCAGATCGACAAGAGGGTTCTTGCTGTGCTGGTGTGACTCTTGTGTGATTCAAGAGTCTTTTGTGGTGTTTTTGCATATTTTGGAAGTGTAAGGGTGGATACTTTGTAAAACTTTTGAAATAGTGCAAAGTCAAGCTAAGGTTGCCTTGACAAACTGGATGTAACTCAGGTTTGAGTGAATTAGTATAAAAATTCGTGGTGTCCTCTCTTCTCTAACCTTTCTCTCTTGCATTCTCATTTTAAAGTTTCAAGAACTTGTGCTTTAATCATCTTTTTCATGTTCTTGTATGTTTTCATAGCATCTGAAGCATTGAGCATGTTTGTATAATCATTTGGAACTGATCTTGATCATTCTTGAGCATTGTTTCTGGTTTAAAATTCAAATTCGCATTTTTGCATTTTTCCCAGTATTTCAGTCGATTGTTTTTCTGTTTCAATTGATTGATTATACCAGAACAGAATCTGTTTAGTAAAATCAATCTGTTAACTCTGTTTTTGACTGACTGAAAGTGTACAGTTCAGTACTGTTTGCATCTTAACTTGGTGATCTATTTGATTCAATAAAAAGTGGTTTTTAGCTTGCAAAGATAGCCTAAAGTTTTAACTAGCCAATTCAACCCCCCCTTCTTGGCTTTTCAACCATTTCAAAACTAACAGTGCCATGGTATAAGCCACGAGTTGATAATGAAAGGTGAAGTTATTGGTTGTTTGTCGGTTTAAAGGAGTTTGAGTATTTTTATGTTGTTGTTTGTTGGATATGTGATTGATTTCATTGAAATATGTGTATTTTAGTTGATGAAAGGTGATATGGCATGAGTATTTTAATGATTTTGTATGTTGGTTGTATGATTTGATTCATTGAAATATTGTGTTATGTGGTTGCTTAAAGGTGATGAATTGGAGTTGAATGCTTCCTATCAAAATCGGCTGTTGTATCAAGTTTTGAGAGGCACGAAGGAAAATGGATTCTTAAGTATGTCAGCTGAGTCAAGTTGTTGTATTGTAAGTATAATTTTAAAACTATCTTTTTGATCTTAAGAAAACGAGTAAGAATACCTAAATAGACCAAGGGAGTCGGTTGATGTAGTTTAGAGTGATATGATAGAAGAGACTCTAGACTATAGAATGAGTGAGTTTGGAATTATTTGGCTAGGGCAATTCTTTTAAGACAACGAGGATATTTTGCAAAGTTAAGATAAGTAGAAGCCAATAATACCAAACTGATATATTCAAAAGTTGACAAGAGTTGAGTAGACGAATACTCTCTAGATGAGTACTCATTGGATGAAGTGCTAGCTTGATGAAGTACTCGTCACATGATGTACCAAGAGAGGATGTATTCGTGAGACAATGCACTTGAGATAATGGTAATTTTTACCATTATCTTAGTCATCTTTTATTAACAAAATCAACTCTTCTCTAGCTTTTAAACATTGGTATCTCCAATTTTAGCTTGCTTTTGTAAATATTTACATTTTGGGTCACACTAATATAATTTTATCACTAATCTCCATTCTTTTATGTAAATTGTGTCAGAAAGCTTTTGTCTCAAACCGCAATCCTGAGAAGCATGAAGAAGCAATCAAGAACCTAAATTAAAAGAAATGCAGGGGTTAGGCACTAGAGAAGCTAGGCCCAATGCCACAAAGTCAAAAACTAATTATGTTCCAGAGGTGGCCAGCGCCGGGCACCAGCTACACAAGGCAGGGTGCCAGCAAGTCAGAGAGCCCAGGCCACTTCAAGTTTGGTCAGCGTCAGGCACCACTTATGCTGACATGGCAATTTTACCCTATTTCTACTTGGTTGCTTGAAGGAAAGCTATCTTAGGTGGTTGGAGACACGAAAACACTCATTGGGAGAGCTTGGGGGTCTGCTAGAGCTTGTGGGAAGCATCTCTTCTTCCTTTTTGTATCTCCTTCTTCTTTCATCTTCCATTTTATAAGCTTGGGCTCTTCATGACGATGGAGAGCTAAACCCATTTTGTTGGGGTAAATGTAACTACTAAACTCTTGTATTTTGTAAATGCTTTGAATATATATATGCCTCTTCCATTAAATGATAGTATTCTTGTTTCTTTACTTAATGCTTGCATGGTTTGATACTTGGTTCATTAGGTGTTGGAAATATTTTTTGAAACCTAGAAATGAAACAAGATACCTAATGGAACTTGTATCTAGGAATGGAGTTTGACCCATTAGTTGTCTAAAACCCTAGTTCATAAAGTGGGTTTGTTTATTAAGGGTTCAAGTGATTGACTCTTAATAACGAAACCTATGCTCACTCTACTAAGGGATTAGGGTTTGAGTAGACTTGTGGATTGACATTGATATATTATTCCATATCATTTCTCGTCTTTTCCACTGTCTAAGGGTTTTAACTACCAAACTTCAACTTTACTTGTTTATGCACAAATTTACTTTCTCGAACATAACCTCAAATTATGAAAATATTCTTTAGTTTAGATTAGATATTAATTGCATGATTATTTGGTATTGCATGAGTCTCTTAGGAAACGATATTCTGGTCTTACCGAGCTTTCTTTATTTGTTAGCTTCCCGAAGAGAGGGAGAATCATAGTTGATACCATTATCACATAGTGTTTCTTTTTTCTACATTATGAAGTTTGAGTGGGTCAAAGGATGATAGGGGGGATGAAGATATACCATAAAGCACATGAACTCGATCTACTAGACGGACTAAGAGGGAATAGACGGGAAGCAAGCATGTTCTTGCTACTCCCATAAACTAAAAAAATGGGGTGGGTAGGATAAGGACTCTTATCATACAGCTGGGCTAGCTCATCCTTTCATCCGCATTAAATGGGTTAATGGGAAGCTCAAGAAGGATGGGTATTGCGCCCGAGTGAGCAATTAAAGTTAGTCATAACGATTCGAGATGTGACAGCGGGTCAGTCAAGAAAGCTGCCAGTTCTATTCTGCGGGGCAGTCAACGTGTCAGCCATTCCTCTCCCATTAGACTTGTAAATCCCCGACCAAAAGAAAATGAACCTGATGCACTCTTGCATAGTGGAGGATGGAGGCGGATCGATTGGAACGCGGGTCTGTGTTTGGGCATGCTAGCAAGGCTAAGATATTTTCTTATTACCAAAGTAGTCCCACCTGTCTATGTCCTGCAACTCGATTTGTCGCAACAAGAGGAGAAGAAGATACCTCGATGGAACCCAATCAGGATGTGAACAAAGGCCACTAAGAGAGCAGATAAGATATAACGCTAAAAAAAAGGGGATTCCTTCCGATTGATTGTCTCGATTTCACTGCCTTGGTTGGCCACCATGCCTACTTCTCTCCAATGCCTCCTTCTTAAACCCCCTGAGTGACCAGTTAAGTATCTGATTGGAGGAGTCTCTGGCATAGTTTTGAATAAGAAACCGGTGGTTGAAAGCTGCTTCTTTCCATTAGGCTTCTATTGAATGTAATCAGGCTCATCTCTCTGGTTCGTCTGTTGAGAGGTTCCATATTACCGAGCCGAAGGGCAGCACTTCTGTACGTGATCGTAGTATGTCACGTCGTCTCGTCCCCCGAAGACCGAATCAATGTAACTTGCACAATTTGGTACACTTGCCAAAGTGTTAACAACTCACAAGATGAGTCATCTATCTGTTGAGCGAAAAGTAGTGTTTTAAAGTACTTGCAAAGAAGTTCCAAACAATACCTTCACTAAATGAATAACTCACTGGATGAGCCTAGTTGAGGTGTTTTCAAGGGGTGTGAGTAATCTAGAGTGTGGTATCACTAATAAGAGGAAAACATTTTCAAAAATATTTAAAGGCTTACGGTTGAGTTGTTGAGTGAGGAGTGAAATGACAACACACATGCAACCTAATCCTTCCAATTCACATTAATTGAAAGAATTCAGTAATATTGTCAAAGTACCCCAAATCATGGGAAAAGGCCAAAATAAAAACTACATTCTTCCATATATACAGATAGTACTTCAGTTATATGTTATAATTCAAGAGGCATATTCAGCTGCCCAAGACAGAGAAGATAGACAGTCTTTACACAAATTTATTAACTTCTCTCCATGCAAAATGACAATACATCGATTAAATATTGTAGGATTTTGCTGTATACCTTGATAGAACACCATTTAATGAAATAGTAATCTCACAAATCAGATATTCTAAACAAACTAAAATTACCTGGTTGCAGTCTTCACGGTGTAACAGCCCTATACAGCTACCCCACTCATCCACAACAGGAACAACTATTTCATCAAAAAAACGCATAACCACCTTCCTCAGCTTTATGGTACCTTGTAGTGGCCGTGTCGCATCAAATCGAATCATATAGTTCTCAATCGGTTCAGAAGGCAAAACCTACACCAAGAGGGTCCACAATTAGACAAAATACAAGTTCTCCATGCATAAACAACCATAAATAAAATGTGGTGTAGATCAAACAGTCAAGCTAAGGACATAACAAACATACATGCAGAGATATAATCAGTACCTGAGGAAGTAAGTAGGGACTGAACAGAGACTTTGAGAATCCCAACATGGCCTCAATGCGGTAAGCTACCTATATCACAGAAGCATGGCCATAAGCTTGACAGTTTTAACATTTAAGAAAAAAAAAATCATATAAATGAATATCCTGTTTAAAAATGTCTTTCTTCATACAATATTTGACTATTGTATTACATGTGATCCACAGTAATATTACACATAAAAGAAACATGGTGATAGATCATAAGCTTGCAATGAGCTACAACTTTGCTGAAGGAAAATTATTTGGATTCTGAAAAGGACGTCACTGAGTCATCGAAAATTTGGTCCAGAAATATACTATGATGAGAAAACACTAGACATACAAATCAAGGTTAGGAATTTTAATATCTAATGGTGGGATCTATTCAAAAAGGCGTTGTATACCATATATTACATACCATGCCCCCGCGACTTTTCCAGGATATGCCCTTCCATCTAGAAATTATCTCAGCAAGTGTTTTAATGGCAACATTAATCTGGCCAAGAAACACAGATGCAGATAACATAAAGATACTAAGAAATAACTTTCCGAAGACAATCAAAATGTTGAAAATTAAAATAAAAGAAGGTAAGTGAAAGAATTTTCTTTCTATAAAGAAAGTGAAGCAACAAATGAAGACTAATGTCAGAAACCAATTTCAACCGTAACCAATCAAATGTTCAAGCATAATACCTAAAAATTTAACTTCACATACAAGAAAACCAATTTGAGGTATATGTTCAAAACCAGAAAAAATTTAATTTCTTTGAGCACTTTAGACTCTTTTCGATGTTCATATCAAGTTGAAGGTAGAGTCGTGGCAGTTTCTAGAGATACCTTAGTAATTATGAAAGGAAAAACTGCAGAATAGACTATAGATTCTGCAAGGCAGAACAGCGGTGTCTGCAGCTGCACCTTCTTCCATGTCTGATCTTAACCAAACTCGTTTGTGGTATATGAGATTAGACCACTAGATTAAGCATGAAACAGATGAGCTTATCAAGAGTGGCTTACTTCAGAATGGAAAGCTAGATTTTTGTGAGCATTGATTGTATCTATGGAAAACTCACAAGATGTGAGGGACTAACGATTATTTCCATTCATAACTATGGGGCCCATCACGTATTCCTTTTCTTCTCAACGTGGAGCATGATAAATTTTAACTTCCGTAGGTGACTATTCATGGAAAATTTTGGATTTATGTCTTGAAAAAAATAAAACTAATGTATTTCTTCCGTTCAAGCAATAGAAATTTGAAGAGGAGAAAGAAACAAACAACGAAGATAAAACAACTCAAAATGATGTATAGGAATTATGCAACAGGGAGTTTGATGAGTTTTGCATAAATGAAGGAATAGCTTGCCACAAAACTAAGACATACACCACAATAAAATTGGCTTTTCCACTTCAATGTCAATGCAAATAGCAAGGGGGAAATACCTGGCCAGCATTCAGTGCTGCTTCCATTAGAAGGTGATCAGCTTCTTCTTGAGCTACTAATAATATGGTTCCTGATGAATCTGGCCAAATCCGTTTATGCAAAATTTTAACTAGATCATAATCTCCAAGAAATGCGAATGCACGCATCATGGATAGATAGAGGTGAGGCTTTGGCCTCAACTCTGGATTCGAACCAGCCTGCTTCAATATTTCTCCAAAAATACAAAGAGCACCTAAATGCCAAAAGATGATTTAATTAGATAAAGAACAAAATGCAAATTTATCAATTATTTAGTAAAAAAAAAGTTGGTGATACATTCAACTAGTGTAGAAGAAAGAAAAAATTAATACATTGGGAAATATTGGCCAAAAACCTATTATTAAGAGCAAAAGCTATGAAGCCAAGAAATCCAAGTACAAGGGATGATATCCAAGAAAACCCCAAATCCTCCCAACAGAATTGTCTCTTGCCTCACTACTAGTTCTTTTCTAACTACTAGTTGAGTCCACCTATTTATAATATCTAAATTACATCTAGAATTAGTTACCCTTATACTAATTATCTTGGGTTAACCAAACCATCTTAACTATTGCACATATTATAAATGGTCACAAGCAGAATATCGTTTTGTTTGAATGAAAGAAAGATATAAGAGAAATATGGTGAGAATATATTTGGATGGATAGAAATCAGAAATTTCTCTGTGCTCTGTTTGGATAAGTGGAAGAGTGAACAGAAAGAAACAGAATAGACATACAGTTTTGCCGTCACGAAGGGAAGAATGGGAGAAATGGGTGATAAGAATGTAAATAGTAGTAAGGGGAACACAAAAATGAAAACTGTTATGCATTATTTGACAAAAAAATCAAGAAATTGGGCAAAAATTACCCAACAACTGTTACTAAGAACAAAGGCTATGACAGTCAAAAAATCCGAGTACATGGGCTGATACCGAGAGAACCCCAAACCCTCCCCATAGAACTGTCTCCATACTTTGTTTGGATGAGTGGAAGGGTGAATAGAAAGAAACAGAAGATACAGTTTGTCCTTTATGTAGAAAAGAATGGAAGAAAATGGATGATAGAAAAGTAGTATTGCAAGGGACCACGAAAGGAAAGAACTGAGAAATCTCTACAGGGAAGAGCGTAAAATTTGGCCTGCCCTAGACTAAAATATTTCTCTCTGATAGATGTCCAAAGTCACCCAGCCCAAAGAAAAACTCAATTGGCTCAAAGGGTTCCAAACCTAAGCATCTCTTTCAATTTTTTTCATTTTTTATCGGCAAATATTAGTTGTTAATTTTGTTAGTGGAAGAGTTGAACCCCCAACCGTATCCTTCAAACCAACTTTATATCTCTTAAATGTTAGTAGGGAAGTTTAATCCACAACCTCTCTCACCCTTCCTTCCAACTTTTACCACTAGGTCAACCTTCTAGCTCCAAGTGTCTCTTTCATTATGTCTCTTCTTTTCTAGTCAGTGTCAGTTTGTAATGAAGGAATTGCGGAAGCTTCCTAGCACATAGGCTTTAGACACTTGTACTGCAGTCATGAGCCCATGACTCCATTCTACTGTAGATAAATTTTCTTATAAAATGAAATGAGTAGAGAATATTTTATTTATCACATAGCCTAATTTAGTAGTAGCCTTAGCATAGCCCAAGGAATACTCTGGCCTCCTAACAGGATGACCTTACTCATATCATTAGTGCCTTCATTTATACTTCTATTCCTCCAAAAACCACCAAAGATCTTGATGATGGCAAAATAATTACACAGCATTCAGTCACAACACAGCTCACGTCCCACCACCCCCACACACTTATCACAGACTCCCCTACCTACACCTTGTACCACCAGAATTTCAGACCTTACTCAACAACTTTGCCTCTGTTTTTGACAAGCCTCACAAAATTCCACCCCATGACCACCATATCCTCATGCTACCCCCACCCAGCCCAGTCAATGTCAACCATATGGGTTCCATAAGACCCTAGATAATTTAAATTTAGTAGAATAACGAAAATGATGAATTAAGTTTAAATTATAATTTTAAGAATGAGTAAAATGACCAACTAGTTATATAGCTTATTTTGGTTAGAGTACTTTGTATGGAAGGGTTCAACTCCCAGTAGCAATGTTATTGTCTTTTAACACTTCGGTATCATGTGTAGGATTATAAATATTTAAAAAAATATTATAATTATAATTAAAAACAAATTTTGGCAACAGAAAATGAGTTTGGACTTGTTAGATATTGTTAAGATACCATTAGATACTCTTAGTTACAATATTGTGTATTTTAGACCATTCATTATCATGCGTGGCAGTGTTATCAAATTTTGGCTATGGTGGCCGCTTTTTTCATTGTGGCTGACAAACACGGAACGGTAATGACAGAAAAAACGAGGTGGAGAAAGAAGAAGACAAGGCATGGGGAAGAAGGAGAAAGAAGAAGACACGGCATGGGGAAGAGAGACCAGCAAGAGAAGAAACCTAGGCAGCAGCAACGCAACATTATAAAACCCCAATTGTGTGGAGAAGAGAAACCTAGGGAGCAACATTATAATTTTATTCTGAATGTTTAAGAATTGGACCAGGCCCAATAAAATTTAATTTAACTTAAAAAACAGCTTTAACAACCCCTTCCTCTTATTCTTCTTCAGCCTCCCTTGGGTCAGGCCCAGTAAAATTTAATTTAACTTAATACACACAACTTTAACCACCAGTGATACGATCCTATCCAGAAAAGAGTATGATCGTTTCTGAATTTGAATCCTTAAGAGGCACGACACGAATAAATCAGAGAAGAACGCGGATAAGACAGAGATGGAAGATGCCACAATCTAGCAGATTGATAGAATATTAAAGGTGTATGTGAGAAGAAATAAGAACTGAGTTAGTTAGTTAGTTAGTCTGTTAGTAGGTTGTTTGGGAATGAAAGTTTGTTTTAGGAAAAGTATAAATAAGAAGGGGGGTAGTGTTGTAAAAGGGGGTATTCGTTTTGTTTTTGTAAGTGTAAACAGGAGTCATAACAGATCCTGTGAGGGGGGAATTGTTGTCTTTCCCTGGACGCATTCTTTGAGAGAATAATAAAAGTCTATTTCTGTTTCTTTCTGTGTTGGTGTGAGTGAGTTCTGCCCGAGTAGCTTGGGTTTCTAGCTCTAAGAAACCTAACACAGATTGATAAGTCAAGTGAAGATTCGCCACAAAAATGTTAATCTTTGATAAGAACTGAAGGTCTAAACCAAGAACAAAGAGAAATCTCTCTTTAATGAAATCAAATTCAATATATGACTAAAAGTCCCTACATTATATTTGGTACCTCTATATATAGGCACATAAGTTTAAGAAAACCTGAGAACTCTACAAGATGGCCCAAGCCCAAAACATCAAAACATAAACTAATTTATAAAAGAAAACCCAAAGCCCAAAAACATAGAACATAACTAATTTCCAAGAGGAAACCCAAAGTCTAAAAACATAAAATAAGTTTCCTAAAAACTATTTTCAAATGTGCTTCAAGCCATGATCTTCATATTCTTTGAATTTCATATTGCTTGTAGCATTAGGAGCCTTGAATAGTTTTGATCTTTGAATCTCTTGCTCCTTGCCTTTGTCATAGGTCCTTTAAATTGTAAAGGTTCATCTTCAAATTCTTCTTGTATGGAATCTTGAGATAGTCCTCTATCATTCCCTCCTTCTTGAAGAGAATTTGTCCTTAAATTTGTCTTACTTGAAGATTCTTTATCAATTAGTCTCTCTTATTCTTCTTCAGCCCCCTTTCCCTTGCTACTTATTACCACCAACAGCCACTGCCAGCCGCTGCTGTCACTGCTCGTGTCATGGATTTGAATAAAGATAAAGTGATAAATTAGGAGAGGATATATCTCTTTGTGGAACCGTGGGGCAGTTTCAATTAGATTTGTTGAAACCAATTTGAGTGGGTGCAGGTAAATTACCTCAAATGTAAGCTAGGGCAGATGGGCAGTTGGATTATCCTTGGGCTATTATATTTGGAGATAGAGGAAGAAATGAATTGGATGGAATATATTTTTCCTTAAGAAATAGGCAGTGGGCAACAGTGTTAACTTCCGATCTGATGCTAGTTCTATACACACACACATGAATGAGCTGAGAGATATATCAATCTCTTAAGTTTTTTTCTCAGTTTTCATTCTCAAGTAGCACAAACCAGAATTTGAAATTCATTCAGGAATCAGAACCAGTAGACATTTCAGATATGAAGAAAAACTGCAGATTTTTCTTCTTTTTCTTTCTTACAATTTAATTGTTCTTTCTTTGTGCCGAAAAGATACTTATAAACGAGAAAACTTTAATTCTTAAGTAGCTTTGTGCTTCAGTTCCCTATGAGTTTGACTTATTTTAATAAAAACATATGACCCCAGTAAACAAGACTACTACAAGTTACATTTTTCCCTAAAAATTTAAACTAGACGAATGCGGCACTCAAATAATATTTGACACTTCAAATCATGAGACAATGAAAATCAATTAATTAAATGGGCATAATTTCAATTATTAGGACACTTTAGGATTATGAATATCATACTCCGCTTGTCAACAGTAAAGGAACTACCATAAACATCTATTTGTTTACTCATTCCTGAAAACTATCACTTTGCCACTAAAGAAACTATAACTGATGAAAGCATACCTTTAACTGAGCCACATGTTAGAAAAGCATCAACTATTGCAGTGTAAGCAGTTCTATCAATGTATAATTCCCAACGAGATTTCATTTCAAGAACTATTTTCAGAACTGAAGCAAGATCCTTTGCCATCCCAAAACCCTGCAATAAAGAGAGTGAAAGAGAGAGAAAATTAAAGAGAGATGCTGGAGAGCCCTCCCACACCCAGACAAGCAAACAATGGGACAGAACTAATACAAATATTTGATGCGCATTGGTTATATGACTACTTGTAACTGAACATTAATATCAATCAAAATAAGATACCTGGAGGTAACTGAAAAAAACTACGCACACAACACATCAAAAACTTCTTCAGAATAAAGCAAAATTTGAACTGACCAACTTAATAGTTGTATATTATAAAAATAACAAATAGCAAGTGAACAAATTATTGAAATCTCACCTTAAGCAATGTCGTATATGTAACAATATCTGGAAACATATCATCATTGACAAATTTCTGTGCTCTGCCCTGTAAATATCAAATATTGAAAATTCAAAACATTTTCGTATTTCCCTACCAAAGGAAGATTGAAATCAAATTTCAAATCCTTACAATTACCTTCATTTCCTCAAAAAATTGCATCGCAGTGTCCAACTTTCCACTCTCAACACATGCTAGAATTAGAGTGTTATATGTGAGCCTGTCTGGCATTATACCTTGACGTAAAATTTCATTCAGCATGTTTATTGCAGTGTGCGGATAACCTGAGTTTACGTAGCCCTAAATTTTGAAAAAAGGAAACATTCAAGATCAAATTTCATTAAAACATCTACTTGCAATCCCAACAAAACATGTGATTCAGAACGATGCTTTTTTTATTTCAAGATTACAGATTAGAACAAAACCTTAATTAGTATGTTGTATACTGAGACTGAAAATTTGCCACCTTCTTGAAACACAAAACCATATCGGGCAAGGAGACCATGTGCACGACGCAAGTCTCCTGCACTATAGCATTGCAAGTAAAACATCAGCAGTCAACATGAAGTTTTGAAAATATCTTGATAGACTCAAACCAAAAGCAAACAAATAGCACTTCAAAATTAAAAATCAACAAAATTTCAATCAAGGCGTCACCTTATATAGTTAGTTACTACATACAGTTGCACAGTATGATGCAATATGCAAGTGCAAACTAAAAACATTGAAAGCAAAATTTCCACGCACAAAAACATACATGTCAAACCAGACTGTCTGACTAACCTCCTTTGATTAAGGCATTTAGCAGACCAAATATCAATGGAGCTGACAAGTTTGGACTTCCCATGGCAGTGCCATTTTCTACAGTTTCAAGCATTTCAAAAGCCTCGTCGACCCTCCGTGCCTCACCTAACCCCTTTATGTTGTATTTAAATTAAAATTCCAATCAAGCTCAGAAAGAACAAATAATTAAAGAGCATGCAACACTGAATTGTTAAATTGAAAAACAGACTATCAGTGAGACTATAAGGGTACATTTGAAGGGGTTTAGAGGGAAATGAAAGTGGCAGCAAATTTTTCAATTTCAAAATGAATTAAAAAAATAATTATAAAACTAAACTAAGCTATAACTGAAAGAATCCTTTTGTTAAAAAATATTCTCACAGAGAGAATATTTAATTAAGGGGTTCTACAATGTGTCCATGAACATGTAATGTGGACGCAGTAAAAACACTGAATTGCACCAAAATGAACCAAAGCAGATTGCATCAGTGATTTCAAAATGCTAAGCCCTTTTGTCTATGTTTCTCTTTCAGAGTGATTTCACCCACTGTCGATTGTGCTCCACACATCAAGGTTCAACCTCATCACACCCACTTAGACACAAACACACATTTTGTGCTTTTGTCATTTATTTGGCTCTCTTGTAGAAAAATACTTTAGTTGGCTTTATGTAATGATAGAGATTTGTTATGATTTGGTCTTCATTTACAAGAAAAATTTTCAAGGATAAACTTTATTTTTTCATCTCTAAATTTCTCAACTATTGTAGAATGACTCATCTCTGGCCTTAGCTCTGGATTTGTCTCACTGAAGTATGCATACAATTTACGGTAAAAATATATCACATAAACGCGAAGGACTAGGCAGAATCTAATTCTTTAAGATCAATGTCATTTCGTACCTCCCGTCTAAATTGTCTCGGTCAGTGACGATGTCACTGAAAAAACTATAACTGCAGCAGTTTTTTAATGACAGTTAGGGACAAAGTGGATCAGTTTAAAAATAAGAGATCAAATTGAACCAGTTACTAATAATGAGACTAAATTGAACCAAACAAAAAAGATAGTAGGACCAAATAAATAATTATGCTTGAAAACTATTTTAATAAGAAAATGAAAAAAGAAACAAAAATAGAAATACTTGAGATACCTTTATTTCATCTTATGTTGAGCACAACATATTTACCCGGTATATCATTCAAATGATCATTTATAGTTTTGAACAACCAGAATTCTTAAAGTAAAACTAACAGCGTCCTACCCATAAACAAATGAGGCAAAGCAAATTTCGAAAAGGAAAAAAGGAAAAGCCTAAAGTATGAACTCCAATATAGTACCTTCAAAAGTGTGGCATAGGTGACAGTATCCACACCACAGCCATCGCCCTTTTTCATCTCTACGAATATCCTAATAGCTGAATCGATATCACCGCAACGGACACAAGCCTCCAGCACGGCGTTCATCACAATCGTGTTCAGCTTCCCGAACTGCCTCCTCGCAACCTCAACCTCATTCAAAATCTGAACCAAAGCATTGCACAAATGAAATTAAATAAAATTAAAAAGAAAAAAAAAAAGCAATCCGCATTATTCTTTTTCAGTTTGGTTTTCAATTAACCTGCCGAAGCTGTTTCCGGCGGGTGAGTTGTACAATGCGCGAAGTGAGGCGCCGGAGATTGGCCTCGCCAGGAGTTGTGGTGGTTGCAACACGACGGCGTGCCGGAGCGGAAGAGGAACAGACACGCGAGGAACGGAGTTGCTTGGAGTGGAGTGTGGCGGTGAAAGGTGAAAAAATGTTAATGTGAGTCTGAAGCATTTTCAGAGCTATGGTTATCGTTATGGCTAAGGTTTTGCCATGGAATTGGAATGTGGAAATGGAACAAACTCTGTAATAGTGAGCTCAGCGAGTAGCTTGGGAAGGGCGTGTGGTGGACATTGGGTTGGGTCCATTGAGGTTTTGGGCTTTCTAATGTTGTAGGCCATACTTTATCTGGCCCAAAGAGTAAAGACAATACAATGGGTAGGTAGGTCCTTTTCTCCACTATAAACAACATTATCTAGATTTCCATAAATAAATGGTATTTTTAATAACTGGTTCTTTTCATTTTTCAAATTACATTATTTTATTTTTAATAAATAGAAACAATTGTATTACTTTGTGAAATATAAATTGTTAATTTTAATAAATATATGATTTGATAATGTATAGTATATTATTTATAATAATCTATAACACTATATAATATTACATAATTTCATTACTTAGTATGATATTTATTATTTATAAAAATATTTACTATTAATTATGATACATCAAAATCTATTATAATTCATATATAATATATTAATATTGTATTTTAATCCAATAATATACATATTTTAACATTAATTTTAATACCCATAAATTCAATGAAACATTTTATATTACATATTTGTTCTCTGGAAGCTTGTAGGGTCGGTTCTGTAATGTGAAATGGGAAGAAGGCCCAATTTCCAAATTTTTTTGGGCCTAAGAGGCTTCGGTTGGCTTTAGAGGAGATGGGTCTAGGTTTCACTAAAGTTGTATAGGTCATTAACCTACTTTTTTAATAAGGGCGTCTAAGGTCACAAATTAAGTTTTCAAAAGCTCAAGTTCTTTTGCCTAGAGTAACTAACACATAGTCACCATCCAAATAATGTCAACATCAACTTAAGGAAAATAACTATATTGACTCCTTTTAAATAAAATAGGAACTAAATTGAGGATAAAAAAAAAATTAATGTGTTTTGGATAAGGCAATTTAATAGAGCAATTCATTTGTTTGGAGAATTTGAAATTCTTTGAAGTAAAATGACTTGTTTGGATGAAAAAGTTAAAAGGAAATTGAAATTGAAGAATTTTAAGAAGGTATTTCAAATAACTAAAATAGAAGAATTTAAAATTCACTACAAAAAAGGAAATTGAAATTTCAATCATTTTTACTCCACTTACGAAGGTTGAGCCGAGTCAACCCGTTATGAAGGTCAAGTTGAGTCAGCCCAAGGCGAAGGTCGAGCCGAGTCAACCTAGGCTGAAGGTTGAGTCGAGTCGGCCTAGATCGAAGGTCGAGTTAAGTCGACACAGGCTGATGGTTGAGCCGAGTCGATCCGGATCGAAGGTCGAGCCAAGTCGATCTAAGCCGAAGTCAAGTTACGTTGGCTCGGCCTGAAGTCGAGCCGAGTCAGCCCAGATTGAAGGCTTAGGTCTATGGTCAAATCGAGTTAAGTTGTGTTGAAGGTTGAGCGGAGTCGACTCGTGCCAAAGGTCGATATGAGTCAACACGTGCTAAAGGTCAAGCCTAGTTGGCCCAAGTTGATGGGCGAGTCGAATGAGCCTGAGTTGAAGGTCAAGTCGAGTTCAAAGATGAGTTGAGTTAACCTAAGCCGAAGTTAAGCTAAGTCGACCTGGGTCGAAGTTAATCTGAGTCTGGTCGGGCCGAAGTCGAGCCAAGTCCACCCAAGCTAAAGTTGAGTTAAAGGTCGAACCAAGTCAGTCCGGACTGAAAGTCAAATCAAGTCGACCTAAGCTGAAATTCGAGCAAGCTGATAGACGTGCCGAGTTGGCCCCGGCCGAAGGTGGAGCCAAGTCGACTCGTGCTTGAATCTTCGTAAGTCAACCCTAACAAAAAGTCAAGACGACTCATCCTAGCTCGAAGGTTGAGCTACTCAACTCGAGCTTAATAATAAAGTTGAATTTGCCTTAAAATAGAAATTAAATAATTTTATCTAAACAAGAAAATTAAAATTTAAGATATTTCAGTTACTCCATCCAAAAAAAAACTATTTAAGAAATAAAAGGAATTCAATTATAAGTAATTTAAATACTACGTATTTCAATTTCTTATATACTTGCATAACTCAAAAGTGACAACAATAATATTTGTAGTGCAACACAAAGTAACATGAATCGAAGTGAATAAATATAAATAAATAAAAAATTGTTATTGTTTACTATTGAGAATCTCAATAGTTTCATCTTTTTTAGAAGTTGAAACTAAAAATAATTTAACTACAACTTTATATTTTCTTCTAATATATCTTTTAAAGACAAAATCATGATAAAAATTTTAGACTTCCGAATAGACATATAGGTAATTAGGGACGACTTTGGGAGGCCTAAAAAAGACTTAAAAAATAAGGTCTTTTATTTAAAATTTATTTTCAAACTTTTTTTTTATGCAATGAGGCCTTTGAATATAATTTGATGAAGAAAAGTGTCTATAATGTATATCCTTAGGAAAATTTAAATCAATGATTTTAATATAACCATTTTCTATCAACAAATCTCTCAAATTTGTATCAATATTCTTCTATTGACTTAAATTATACATATATTTTTATAAAGAGTAAAATCATCATATAGTCTCTCAATCTTCTCCTTGTTATCCTAGGTTTGAGAATCATAACTATCATCATCCGTAACTACTTCTCTTTTTCTATTGTTGTTTTCACCTATATCTATATTGTTATTATCTTGTTTATCCAAAGAGTACCCACTTGTATATTTTAATTCATTCTTATCTATTTGTATAAATTTATTCATAACTCTTTTTTGTGATACGATTAAAGTTTCAATTCTCCTCTTCTTTTGGGTTTTTGAATAGTTTGATTCAATTTTTCTAGTTGACATGTTTATTTATTTTTATATAAAATAAAAATTATAATATATAAAACACTACTAAAGATAAATATATAAAATGAATGAGTTAAAACAATCAAACATGGTTCTAATTATCAGAAAAGTAAACTCAATAATAGACTTTTAGTATCTTGAGTCTCAAGTTTCTTTAGTAGACTTGTAGTATTTTAAGTCTCAAGTTTCTTTCATCTTCTCAAGTCTCAACTTTCTCACAAACTGTAGATTTTATTTTAAGATTAATCATTAATAAAAATAATTAAAAAAATATTGTTCTTCTTTTTTCCTAAACTTGACCCAATTTTGAATTATGTTCAAATTAGTCTATTATCCACAAAAAAAAAGACTAAAGATTAATATAATTAATTGTTTTATAAAAAGTTTCAATTCCTCGTTAAGATATATGTAAAAAAAAAAAACTCTCGAAACCTGTAAGTATAAAGATATCGAAAAATAAAAGGTATCGAAAAATAAAACTAGACAAAAGAAACACATTTATAATTTTAATACAAATGCAACAAATAGAATAAAAGCCATAACAACACAAATAAAAAAAAAACATACTACCCATAATGGATGAAAAGATTAATACGCACAGGATACATGAAATTCAAAAAACGTAATTTGTCAAAACCTTAAAAAAAGACTCTAGAATAAAAGAAAAACAAGGAGAAATAAGAAGTCACAAAGAGATAAAAAAAGAAAATAGAATCAAGATTGATTATAAGAAAGTAAAGATAATTAATCCATTCTCTTCCTCATAAATAAAATTATAATTTATCAAAATAAGATTTTAATAATAATTTAATTAAATTTTATTCTCACATATAAATTTATAATTAATTCGATAAAACTATAATAGTAATAAAATATTCTTGACATTTTTTTCTTTAACTAATTAATTTAATAGAAAAACATAGTAAAAATTTTATAATATTTTCTTGCTTTTATTAAACATGTGTAAAGATATTTATAAAAATATTTTAATGCAATTAAATAAGACTTCGTCTATGTATAATATAATATCAATTTGTAAAATAAGAAAATGTAAATTATATTTGAAGTTTTAATGAAGCCCCAATTTTTAGAACCAATAGTTTATTACACAATCGACATATACCTTTACATTTAAACCTCATTTGAAAAAGAACACATGCTTGGGTAAGTATCATAGTGAAAAATGGTCATCAAAGAAAGTATTAATCGGTAATAAATGCACCAACATTTGAAAAAATAAATAGAAAAAAAAAGTAAAAAAAATAAAAAAAATAGATATCTTTCTTCTATGTAATTATTACAGAAGGTTTTACAGACAGTGTCTTACAAAATCAGTTATGATGACAATACCTCTAATCTCCTTGTGCACATGGTACAATAGTATTTTGTTTTGGTCTTAAAACATAAGGGTAGAAAACAAAATCTCCACTGGCTCTCTACATCAATGGCCTCAACCATCCCTCCACAATAAGGGCATGCCCCTGGTGCCATTTGCTTCCCCAACACCTTTTCCTCCTTGTCACACACAAAAACCAAACACATCACACTTCTGTCAAGTACTAAACAATAATTCTAGGTTGCGTTTCTAGGTACCGTTTGCTTTCTCAATATGTTTTGCGTTTTCAGATCGTGGAGTTGCTTATATATAGAATGGGGCAAACAACGTTCCATGGGGAATGTTCTAGAAGCACGAAGAAGTGATTAGAAAACGTAAGAAACTTGTGGTTGCTTCCCACCAAGCGCGTTCTAGAACGTTCTTTTTCAGCTTAAACTCAAGTGTTTGACGTGTTCGTGGAAGCGCGTTTATTATTATTAACTTTTTCTAGAATTAGAAATTTTTGGGTAAAAATTAGACGTTTTTTTTTTCTGCCAGCGAGATTTGAATAGTAGGAATAGTGTGATTAAAAATTACGGTTAATGATAATTAGTTAATTTTAATAATTATTATTTTAATTACATTTATTGGAAATTTAATTAATTAAAGGTTAAAAATGTACTCTTCAGCAGTATATTTCAAACATGTTCTATTGAGGCAAAACAGAAGTGATTTATTTGATTCTTCATATAAGATTTGTTATCACAATGGCTTTATTGTTTGATTGTTTGATTATTTTTTTATTTGATATTTGTGATACTGTAACTTTATTTATTGTGTTTACGTAAATTAGTTCTTCTAGATTTTATAGTCATATTATTTTATCTATATCATTTCCCTCAAAAAATATATTCTTTTTATCCCATAGTTATTATATGACTTTTTTAGTGTGTAGAGTCTTCATGTATGTCTCACGAATTAGTACAATAGCAAAGCGTGTGAGAGATGTACTCGGCCAAGTGCAGAACAGGAGAAGACGTTGTTCGAATTTAGGCGTGTTTATCAAAGGAGGATAGTAGGGATGGTAATGGGATGGGGCGGGGACGAGTTTCGCTATCTCATACCCATCCCAATAAAAAAAATTCATCCACATACCCAAACCCAACGGGTATCAAAGTTTTATCCCATCCACATCCCCACCGGATAACGGGTATAATCTCGTACACATACCCGTTTCCTTACTACTTTAATATAAATTTTAATTAATTTTTATAAAATAATAAAAATTACGGTAAAGGAAATATAATATTATCAAATATTCAATATTAGGATGATGATTATTTTTTCGATATCAAATACTTTGAAATAAATTATAATTGTTTAAATTTTAGATTAAAATACCAAATAAAATTTTATGAGAACTAAAACATTTATTAAATTTTTAAACTGCAAACATTAATGAAACCTAATTGATAAAATTTAAAAATATTTTTAAAAAAATTTAAAGGAAAACAATATTCAAATTAAAATATATTTTAAATGTTTGTTTACTTCAATTTTTTAAATTGTAATGAATCTCTTTTTTTATACACTAATAAAAATGATAATACATCACTTACTCAAAATGACGTAAATAACAAATAATAAACATAATAATAATAAAATATTCATGGCAATTACATTAAATTTTGATATTGTAGTAAATAAAAGTTATTTATACAATTATAGTGAAAAATTACAGTACAATTGATATAATGAGTTAAAAAATAAAAAATAATTAGATAAAATATACTGAAATAGTATTCTATATGATGAAAATAAATAACAAATAAAATATTAAAAAATTAACAAATGTATGTCTTGGAAACAATTTGAGAAACTATTGAAAGAAATTGCACAAAGGAAAACGAATATATAATTAAGGGTATGATAAGATGAAAAATACCTTAGACATCTAAGAACACTTTTCAAATATCAACATATATAATCAATGGTTGAAAAATAATTGTTTTAGCGAAATAAAAAAGTTCTTCAAATGAAACAAAAATTAATAAAAATAAGTAATTTTTTTTTATATTACCTAGTAAATGAAATGTTTATGCTATTAAACACTTAAATTGAGAGTATTAAACGTACTCATGTGAAAAGAAAATATACAATAAATAAAAATATTAAAAAATAATAGAAATATTTAAATATGAGACATAAAAAAAATTTAATTGACATACATCATTTTAACATAATTACATAAATGTTATGATAAGATGAAAAATATATTGGAGATGTGAATGAGTTTCATGACAAACCAAATAACTAGAAGAAATAAAAAATTGAATATATATATATATATATATATATATGGTTACTTAATTAATTGTGAATATTTTAATAATTTAAATGATGACGAAGATATGGCGGGGATATGTACATCCCCATAACCATCCCTATACCCAATTGAAAAAGTCGGGGATTCCCCATACCCATACCCATACCCAGTCAATGCGGGGATTCCCCGTCAAAACGGGGACAGGTTCGGGCAATACCCACGAGGGCGAGTTTATTTGCCATCTCTAGAGGGTAGGGAGAGAAGAGGCTAGATCCAACTTGGTGTGAATGGCCGCGTACATCTCGGCTCAGTGTCGAAAGGTACACTGTGGACAGTATGCACCCCTTGGCCTAATGAGGTCGCATGTACATCTCGGCCTAAAGGGTCGGGTACATCCTGAATTAGCGATGCAAAGGTGAGAATCTTTCCAATACTGGGAGAAGTAACATATAGGCCCAAAAACTCAAAGGCTCAACATCAATTGAAATTTGGAGATGTTACTGTTGCATTAAGGTTTGGAGTAGTTACAACATTCACTCATTGAGGTAAATATAACTGCACTCATTGAGGGACATATTTGGTATCACAGTAAAATTTTGGGGGTGTAGAAGAAAAGTTAGAGGTGCAGGAAGAAACTCACAATTTTGGTTAGGTCCTTTCAGCCAAATTCGATCTTTAATCAAATGTACATATGCAAATGCATTGTCTTACATAAACACACTATATATGCAAATACATTGAAAAAGTCAAATGTACATATAACTAATTAATAATTATTGATTAGTATGTATGTGAACAAATATAACTCACTCTTAGGAATGGCATAGGCAAGGTAGAGGCGGTAATGCAGGGGTAGGGGTTTGTTTTCTTTAGATGATGCATGCTCTACAAGGCTTTGGATGATACCTTAAGAATGAACTTTGCTGGAGCATTCCTTGAGTTATGGCTCGGAATGACATTCCTTGAGTTGTGACTCGGAATGACATTCCTTGAGTTGTGGCTCAGAATGGAGGGTGCACACATGGCGATCCCAGGTTGTGGCCTGGTAAGTGAGTATTGGTGTGAGTGTACGAGTTGTGGCTCATACGGATGGTCTCCACTTGATTGGGCAATCGCGGGTTGTGGACAATGATTTTGCTAATATTGTGTTGAGAGTACGAATTATGGTTCGTATTGAGAACTCCACCTGGCGTTACGGATGGTGGTTCATAACATGATAGTCCTACATGTGAATCTACAAGTAGTGGCTTGTAGATGGTGGAACCACGAGTTGTGGCTTGTGACAGCAAAGGTTATCTTAAGGTCATCATCTGAGGATATAGAACTAGGAGGGACATGGTGGTGGCCATATTGTCAGAAATTGGATAATGGTGGTTCTCCAACCAGTGTGTGTGCATTTTTATCTGGGTTATGAATTATTTTGTATTGTTAGCTCACCCTATCTATTTGTGGTTGCGATGACCGGGTAATTCGTTACACGGGAAAAAATGATGTTGCAGGTGGAACTAATAATGTTTAGAGTTGGAGAGGTGTTTTGAACTGTTTTGGTTTACTCTTTTGTAAACAAGGTTTTATTATCAGTTTGAAATTATGTAAACTTTGAATTGAAATTTTACGGTTTTGAACTTCGAGGCATGTAATAAATTTTCAATTTTCCCGCGCTTTGGGAAAAAGTTTATAATAAATGCGAAATTTATTTTCATATTATTTTTTTTCTATTTAAATTAGAAATATTCGACCAGGAGATTACATTTGTCGTTTAAAGAAATTATGTCTTTCAAGATATATTATTCTTAACTATACAACTTTTTCCAGGAACGTAAATATGGTTGACCTGTTGAGCTGGATGAACTATTTCTTGCCACTCACACCAAGAAGGACGGTGGTTGGGTGTTATAATTTAGTTACTTTACTTATTTCTTTAATTTTAATTGATAACAATTAGTATTTCTACTAATTTATTTGGAAAAGTATCATGAGCAGTTGAGGGTCATCCAAGAAGAAGCTTCCAAAGGATCAAGTTCTGAGCTCCAGCAAATTCCATCAACAACAAAGATTTAGTGTTGGAAGGATGTTGTCGAAGGCAAGAGCAAAGGTAGAGTTTATGGAACTACAGACTTGGCTGCCAACATTCGGCCTGGAGTGTCATCCCTCACTTAACCCTCCTTATTAGATGCTGTCACTAGCTACATTGACTATGGTGTTGAGAATGAACAACTTTGTCAAGAGGTCAAAGAAGCAAAGAACAAGCTCATCAGGCTAATAAAAAATATGATGTTACAATTAAAAAGTACTCCCAAGTGGAGCAAACATTGAAGTTGATGCAACAACAAATGGCCAACATGATGAAGTGAAATCTTCGTGATACTTCAACAAGCATGAGTTAGGTCCACCCTGGACTATGCTGACGACGTCGATGACTAGTCACTTTTTTAAAGTTCATCTTCAATGTAAGATAAATTATTCTTTATTTAGATAATTTTGTTAAGAATTTGGATATTATATTATATTTTGTCTATTGTATTTAATCTAATTATTTCTATTGTTTTTGCAGCTATTTAACCTTATAAAGAAAGAACTATGATGTCGTTTTGCCGTGGAGGATCAACTTTTTTTGTCGTGGAAGATCAACTTCTTTTGCAATGGAAGATCCACTTGTTTTGCCATGGAGGACCCACTTGTTTTTGTCATGGAGGATCCATTTGTTTTACTTATTTTATGTAATGAAATGTTATGTTTCTTTTGCTCTGTTGTTTGAGATTTACTTCTTGGTTATTTCATGTAAATGAAATGTAGGTATGGAGACAATGACAATGCATCTTTGTTCCAATTTCAGTTTTAGACAAAACTTAAATTGTATATATTACTAATTTATTAGTATTTCAAAATGTGATTTATATTTGGATATAAGTTTTAATTGATATGAGTTTATCTGGACATTGAAATTGAAATATATATTGAAATAAGTGTTTTTTGAATCAACTTTGCTAATTATGGTTTTGAGTAGTAAATAAATGAAACATTTCAATTTTTCCTTCAAGCAAACGCCGGCCACACCTACGCTATAAGATGAATTTATTTAAATTTTAATTGAAAGAGAGGGCTAAGGTCACACTACGTATAATTGGACTTGAAAATTTTCTATTAAAGAGAGGGCTTAACCCAAGCTACTATAAATCATATATTAAAATTTAAATTATTTAATTGTGTATCGAGGGTCCAACCCACACTAGGGATTGAAGAGTGGATTTGACCGTTGTTTTTGTGAGATAGTTGTGTCAGCCCTTGCTCCAGCCAATTAGTCGCCTTAGTATAAGGATGGGCTCAATTATCACACTAATTCGATGCTCAAAGAGATGTAAGAGACGACTTTCATCCATTTGGGAGCGTTTTTCTATGACATTTTTTTCATGCTTTTGTTGTAATTACCTATGATGCACGAAGATGGTATGTGTATCAGATATGACATGTATCTGATACATTGATACGTTTGTTTTGAAAATAATAGGATACGATACTGATAGATACACAATATATCAATTTAGAGACCAATTATAATTTTTTGGAACTATTTTAGTTGCCAATAATTTTTAGTTTTTATATTGGTACCTAAATTGGTCAATATATAATGACTAGTTATTTTTTGTCATAAAATTGGTCATTATTCAAATATTTTCTTGGAGTGTACTACAACTTTATAAATTAGATACTTCAATAATAAGTATTGATAAAGTATCCTAAAATATCAAATACAGATACGTGACCCAAGTTGAAGTATCGGTGCATCATAGCTCATAACACTTCGTAATAACTCGACTACAATATATATGATGGGTCCATAACTATCACATTCAAATATCTCAATAATGTTTACTCATATTAACATATTGTACATTGTATCATTACACTAGTCTATCTTTAGAATATGAAATAAAGTTATAATCATGCTAAAAAAAAGTTTTATACATATATGTATACGTAGGAATGTATATCTATACTAATAATAAATAATTATGGGTAGAAATCTGGTTATATATGTAAAGATGTATAAAATGTTAAATAAGTAATTACATTACAAAAAAAAAATTTAAATAATAATTAATTTTAGTGACAAAAAATATGTTTAGATGTCAATTTAGAGATCGATCTCCTAATTAAATATGAATTTAGAGATCAATTTCTTTGGTAGCAAAATATTATGATCTACCACACATAGGGATGTCAACGGGGTGGGTAAGGTACGGCTAGTAGCTTCCATGTACCCTACCCGTTGGATAAATATTTGTCTCGTACCCGTACTCATAGCCGTCGGGTACTCGCATAATCTTTTAATATTCACGTATATCCACAGGTATTTACAAAAGAAAAAGAAAAATAAATATTTAACAACATATTTTAATCGTAAATTCAAATAAAATAGAATACATAACATTCATAAATTTTAAACAAAGTCCAAATAACTCATTTAAATAGTGTTGAATGACAGTTTACAAAAAAATGAATTTCTTTTAAAACTAATTAATAAAAAAAAAACTCATTCAAAATCAATATGTTAATATTTTAATCATGTTTTTTTATTTTTTTTTTAATTTAAATTATACTATAGCGGATACGGGTATCCATTGGTACAGATATTATGATACCCGTACACGCCCCGTTAACATGCAGGTATTAAAAATACCCATACCCATTACCCGTGTGTATCCATTTACAATATTCATTTCCTATCTGTTGCGGGTTTTATCCGCGGATACCCACGTGTACGAATTTTTTTGACATTCCTAACCACACCAATAGTTCCACATATCGCTTAGAAGTCGAGACCTAAGGCGGTTTAAATACATCTTCCTGCTTCCAGTCACAGGAGTGCCTTGTAAGAATAAAACTGTGACGGACAAACTCCAAAACGGATGATACCTCAGATGTATGTTAATTGACAACGATTCTATCATTGAACTTGGGATCCAAATATCTCTTCTTCCTTCCACTCTCTATGGTGCTAGCTAATGTTAGTGACCAATAATTTTTTAAAATTATTTTAGTTACTAATAATTTTTAGTTTATAAAGTAGTATCTAAATTGCTCACTATAGTATTAAAATGATATATTATTATAATTTATAAGTTGATGTTAGAAATATTTTAATATAATTTAAAAAATAAATAATTAAAATAAAAAATTTACTGTTACTCATGTGTTGATAAACCTTTAATTTATGTGTTAATATTTTTTTTATGGCTAACGACTATATTTTTATTACCATTTACTTATTTGTCTCCCTTTTCTTCCTATAAATACCACCTAGGTGCATGGGAAAAATACAACAACAACAACAACAGAGACAATAAACACTTGAGTTTTCATCGAAATGTTCTTCTTTTTTTCTTTACATTATCTTTAAGACAATGGTGTTCATAAGGTTTGGAGATCCTTCGCTGCACTCAATCGATCTAACGGGTTGTTGTATCTTGGGAGAGAAATGCATATGATTTGAAACACATATGATTGTGTATTTGTTTAGCCCTGTGCAGTAGGAGCTTTCTCTCTCTAAGGATAGCGCTATATGTGTCTCAACCCAGGCTATTTCTACTCCTTTCCTCATCTACTTTTCATCTCTTATTGTTATTATAATTGTTGATCTCTTATTAATATTCATTTATTTATATACATGTTAGTATTATTATTGCTCTAATTATTATTATTATTATTATTATTATTATATTATTTCATATTTTTATTGTTATTAGTATTATTTGAGTAATCATTTTCTAACATTCTTAGAGAGAAAAATTCTAGTTATTTTTATTTTTGATTACTCGTTTGTATTCATTTCTAAAATTAAAAACAATATAAAACTGAAGACTGAAAACACATTTTATGAAATAATGTGTTTCTTATGGCTATAATTTAATCAGTTTGAACTAAGCCTAAAAATTGATGTGCATAATTGTTTCTATTTCTATTGGTAACAATAAATGAAATTATGGATAAATGAAATTCTTGCTCATTGAATAATATTTTTGTGATATTTATAGCTAATGTTTTGTTGTTATATTGATTTATGCTTTAATATTGTCTATTCTTACCATTGATAAAGATGTTCTATATCATGTATATATTTTAAGTGTTTTGTATGAAAATAATTATAAAATAATTTGTCTTACTAAAACTATTATTGTGTTATGGAAAACACAAAAAATGACTAATAATAAATATAATCTTTATCAAATTTATGAATTTAAAATTATTGTTTATGATATGACATTAAAATGAATTATTTTATTTGATATCATGCTTATGATCATGTGTGTGATGATAAAAAAAAAAATTCATATGATAAATTGAAGGGATAGTCAAGTAAAAATTAAAATTGTGTTCTAGATTTTTTCTAAATGTTTTTCATGTTTATGAATTTAGAAACTTCTTTGCTGCTCAACATAGTTATAAAGTGTTTCTTGAATGTAATAAGATTATTTATTCAAGACATGTGTTTTGGTTAATAAATGATATAGTTGTGATGGCTTGTTTGAGTTAAGTGTTTTTATCTTGTAATAAAATATTTAGCAGTTCTTCTTTGATTATCACAAATGTTGGAAGTATTGATATATGACATGCTATTATTATAATTGTTGAGAATTTTGGTTAGAGACCATTCAAATTATGAAATTTTGAGGTACAAAATTAATTAAATAGAGAAGTGATGATACATGTCTTTATAAATGAGTGTTTTTTGTGAAATTCATGGTATTATTCATTAAGTATCATACTCATATGGTGTTAATGTAATGGTGCAACAAAAAAAAAATGCTTTTGTTTGATATGGTAAATGTTATGCTTCAAGTTCTAGCTTGCCTAACATTGTATTAATGAAATTTTATATCTTGCTTACCATATTTTGAACATAAAAGATTGTGATAAAACTTTTATGAGTTATGAAAGAAAAAAGAACCACATTTAAAATATTTCAAAGTGTGGGGTGTCTTGTAAAGGTTAATATACCTTTTAATGAGAAAAAAAAATCCTTGGTTATTTATACCGATAAATCTCTAGAGATGTTTCCTTTAAATGATAATTAACTAAATTTGTTTGTGATACCTTTAGTACTGTTTTGTCATCTAGTGATAATATTATTTGTGTTTCTTATAGTTATGGAAATATGTCCAAGTTTTTGAGATTATTGAATGATATATATTAATGTGAATTGGATATTGATTCTGGTGGCACAATATCAACTATTAGTTATGGTTATGTTTTAACCTTGGATGAAGGTGTTCTATCATGGAAATATGTTAAAAAATTGTTGTCATAATCTACTATGCAAGCATAAATTATTTCTTTTTCTAATGCATCCTGACAATTAAATTGTTATATTTAAAATTTTTAGTGAAAATGTAATGAAATTGACATATGAAAATGAGAGGCAAATATATTAGAAACTTAATTACTCATGGTATTGTCTCTCTTGACTTTGTCAGGTTGGAAAAAAATATTGCAGATATGCTTATCAAAAACTGGATGCATCAACAACAAGAACTTAAGTCGTCAAGGGAAATGAGACTATAGCCTATAAATTAGTTGCAACAATGGACACCCATCTCCACATGAATGGCGATCCCATGGAATGAAGTTCAATGGGTAACAAAGAAGATGTTGTTGACTAAAGTACACCAAATAATTTGATTAAATTTTATGTCTCATTCCTATGGCGAGGTGTACTATAAATTGTGGTAATAAGTAGGTTGAGGTATATGCATTATTATGCTTATTTTATAAAATACCTCTTAATAAACCCAATGACAATTATTGTAGGGGTGTGAGTCACAAACCACCCTTTTGAGGGTTTACCTAGTGAGTGTGATGGTGGGGCCGCCATTGTGAGACATGGGCAAGTCTCTAAGTGACACTCATGAAACAAAATACATGCACAAGGCCGTAACGTGCACCCACTGATTAGAACCTATAATGAACACCGATATTGTAAGTGTTATTTACTAAAACCCAATCACATGGGATGTAGCTCAAGGCAATTAAGTCTCTGCATTTCTCTTACCTTGAACTACAATATTTTGTTTTAAAAGATAACATATTTTTGTTTTATTTTATATTTTAAATTATGTGGGGGATTGTTAGAAATATTTTAATATAATTTAAAAAATAAATAATTAAAATAAAAAAACTTACTGTTACTCATGTGTTTATAAATCTTTAATTTATGGGTTAATGTTTTTTATGGCTAACGGGCTATATTCTTATTATTATTTACTCCTTTGTCTTCCTTCTCTACCTATAAATACCACCTAGGTACATGGGAAAAATACAACAACACAACAACAGAGACAACAAACACTAGAGTTTTCTTCGAACTGTTCTTCTTTTCTTCTCTATATTATTTTTAAGACAGTGGTGTTCATAAGGTTCAGAGATCCTTCGCTGCACTCGATCAATCTAACGGGTTGTTGTATCTTAGGAGAGAAACGCATATGATTTGAAACACATATGATTGTGTATTTGTTTAGTCATGTGCAGTAGGGACATTTTCTCTCTAAGGATAGCGTTATTGTGTCTCAACCCAGGCTGTTTATACTCCTTTCCTCATCTACTTTTTATCTCTTATTGTTATTATAATTGTTGATCTCTTATTAATATTCATTTATTTATATACATGTCAATATTATTATTGCTCTAATTATTATTATATTATTTTATATTTTATTATTATTAGTATTATTTGAGTAATATTTTCTAACTGTTGAATCACTAAATTAGTAAAAATAAAATAAAAGTTTACTTGTAAATTATAAAAAGTTACATAAAATTAATAATTATAGAAAAATATAAAGATAACATTCTTAATCAAAACTTTTTCTAAAAATTGTGATGCTACCTTTTATTAACATATAATGGATTATGTTAAGATCATAATTAGCTATCTCCAACCGAATCAAAATTAGTATCGTTAAGATCACAAATAATTAATTATTTGAAGTAACAATTGATTATGTTGATCAAAATATGTTTTTCTTATTTTGCATTTAATCAATCATTTCATATAGATATGTCAAAATGGGTTAGAATTCGCGAGCCAACCCAGCTCACCACGGGTCCGGATCGGGTTGGGTTGAAATTTTTTTACAAATTTCAATACGGGTTGATTTTTGACCCAGCTCATTTAGAACCCGGCTCATCCGGGTTGAACCCGTGGTGAGCTAGGTTGGCTCACCAACCCGCAGATAAAAGGGTCACACAAGTGTTTTTATTTTATTTTTATTAAGTTGGGCTTTACATTTGGATCATGTTAAGTTGTTTTTTTATCCAACACATAAATAATTTGTATATATTTTTTATTTTGGTTTGTATTTGAATTGTATTAAAGTTTATTTAGATTTTAATTAGAATTACAATTTAGTTTTGATTGAAAAAAAATAAAAAAATAATATATTTTTTTAATTAAGTGAACCCGTGAGTCAACCCGTTTAACCCGCCAACCCGTGGTGGCCCGACCGGGTTCGAATTTTTTTGGCTCGCTAAAAAGTGAGTCTGGTTGGGTTAGTTCATTAAATCATCAACCCGTGGTGGGTCGAGTCGAGTCAGGCCGGATTACCCGTTTTGACAGCTCTAATTTCATATATATTAAAAAATTATCTTATAATAGTTCGTTTAACCCACTAACCCGTGGTGACCGGATCGGGTTCGAATTTGTTTGGCTCGCTAAAAAAATGAGTCGGATTGGGTTAGCTCACTAAATCATCAATTTGTGGTGGATTGAGCCAGGTTAGGCCGGATTATCCATTTTGACAGTTCTAATTTCATATATATTAAAAAGTTATCTTACATATCGTATAGTAGTTTAACTATTTTCATTATTACCTGAAAAAAAATACCAATTTATTGACATTGACATATATAAAATCCATTATATTCTTCCTCGTCATTGACTTTAACATCCAAACTTATTTCAAAGCATTTTGGATGTCAATTACATTACTACAAACACGAAAAAGACTTTTTATGTCTAATGTTTTTAATTTTTTACATTTTTGAATAATTCTTCCATGTTATTGACTTTAACATATCAAACTGGTTTCAAAGCATTTTGGATGCCAATTACGTTACTATCACACGAAAAAAAAAACATTTTAAGTCTAATATTTTTAGGTTTTTGCATTTATTAATAATTTAATATTTTTTGTCAAATTTGTTTTGAAATTTTTTATAGGAAATATTTACAAATTTTTTTCTGAAAAATAATTTACAAAAAATTGCTATCAATTTATTTGAAAAATATTTTGCAGAAAATAAATTTATAAAAATTTTATAAAAAATATTTATAAATTTTATAATTTTGTAGGAAATAATTATTTATAAATAAATTATCCGTCAATTAAAACTCTGAGAAAAATAATAAAAAAAAAATTCTTTCAAAATTTTATAATAAATTTGAAAAAACATCCCATGAAATATGAAAAACCCTAGTAATATAGATTAAACATAAATAATAATAATAATAATAATAATAGGCAAAGAGATATTCGCAATAGAAATATTCATATATTCGTGTTATTAATATTCCAAAAACAACCGTGAAAATATAAAACATACATTTCGATTGCGCAATTCACCAACAAAAACTCCAACGCAATTAGAACAGTCACCATCAAACACCTACAACCACCAAGAAAAGCCGTCGACAACAAATGAGACATTAATGAGTTTCCTAAAATACAATCACGATTTCAATATAAACAAGTAGAGTTCTAGACAACTAAACTTATACAAAAACACAAAACAATGGGACAAAACCACTTTTCAGGACAAATCACAAATAAAAGATGAAGAAAGAAGCTATTTTGGTTACAAGGGAGCCTCCACCACATTTACGGTTATGGGTGTATGAGAAAGAAGTCGGGAGCTTAAATATTTGGAGAAAAGTGAGAAAGAAAAGTCGTAAACAATATTTTAAAATCTCATTTACATTAGGCCCTTTATGATTGTGAAATGAAATAAACATGACACTACATACTTTTATCTTTAAATTTCACATGACCTTTGGGTAGAACACTTGGATAAACCTAGATTGAATATCTCATTGTTTAGGTTTGCGAGTGAGAATCCAAATGAACAGGCGCAGGCAATGGACAAGAGCGACTTTGAAAGGTTATTGTTGCGATTACCGTAGCCGCCAAACTCAGGTTACCCCTAATGTCATCCAACCATTTATCATTGTCCTTATGTGCCACCCACTTCCCTACCTTTTTCAGACCTTTTCTTTCCGCATTCTGTTCGCCTTCCAGTTCATCCTACGGAACGCAACTGTAATAAGATACTTTCGTTCTGTTATGACCTGCAACCAAAGATTAAGTCTATTCCTTAATAACTAAATTAATTCTACCACTTCAAACTTTTACATCAACCTCCATATAATAAGTGGAGTAAACAACTAGAAGAAAACAAAAGCAATACAAGATTCACTTGGGATGACAGAATCACCATTACCTTGCTTCTTTGATATAGTCGGTCGCTCTCAAAGCCAAATGAATGTTGAACTGTGATTTTTAGGACGGCAAACCACATTTATATAGACTTGTTGTGAAAAGAATATTCTTCTGTTAATATCCTTCTTCATAAGCTTTTATAGAACCAGAAATTGTAATAGAATTTCGCAGATTTGTCTACACTTGATATGTAGGTTGATGCAATCAATGCTGGTTTAAATTTCCACCAACAATGTTGTCCGCCGCCATATGATCCTGTGCATATAGATCAAGGTTACCGAAATTAAACTTAAATATATTATAATAAATAATTTAAAAATTATCGAAATAATTTTTCTAATACTGATTGAAAAACAATATTTACATAATGCATTTGATTTTCTTTTTCTACTTTAAATATTTGCAAATTATTCAAGGGCGTGAGTTAAGTAGAAAGTTAAATCTAAATTGTATTACCTCTGTTCCAAAATATATTTGTAATTGATTTCAAAGCAATTAATCTTCTTAGTTTAGAGTGTATTTATTATTTATCGTTTTTTTTTTCTTAATTAAAAGTGTAATAAATGTAAGATAATTATAGAAGGCAAACTTATTATAAGAAATTATACATTTATAATATATTATGTTAAGAAAACTAGATGTATATTACATTTATTGAGTACAATTATATTTCGTCCTTATTTTAAAGTATATATCAATTTAGCTGATGCCCTTCATAAAAATAATATAAAATATCTTGAACAATGGAAGTTGAGGACATTAGAGTCTCCCTCCCTCTCTTCATTGTAATTCTGTATCTTCTCATTGCAACTTCTTTTTTGGTGGCAACAGACCTAGATGTGGAGCTACAGGTGACGAGCTTGGGGTAGTAGTTGAAGGTGGTGCAGGTGGACATGGAGGCAAGGATTTAGGGTTTGAGGCGTCGTGTGCTTCCAACGACACCATAACCATATGTAGGGAGAGCTTAGATTGGGAGTAGAAGTGGAAATAAAGCAACGAGTTCTTCTAGGAGCAACAGTGCAGTTGGTGAAGTAGTACTCGAGTTGGATTTGATTTTGCAACAATTGTTGGAAGAAGTGGAGGATGTTCGTCTAACAGGGATGGTCTAAGTATACTAATGCAAATGCTGTGTGGGTCTACAGTCAGGGAAGAGGTGGGGGAGAGGGAAGGTTGTGGCAGAGAGATTGATGGGACAAGTGAAAATGGGAAGAAGGAGGAAGACATGATGAGAAAGCCAAAGTCATGAATGGAAGGGATTATATTTTAGGAAAATTATTTTTTTTACGAAGTTTTATTCGACAAACTTTATTTTAACTATTTATACGGGATAATTTAATAGATAAAAAAATTGATGTGACTTAAAAAAAATGTTTGATAGATATTAAAAATTAAACTTTATGAAACTTTATAACAAAATTTTATCAAAATATCATATTATTGTATTATAACATATATGAGATTTAAATTTAGAAAAAAATTAATTACTACCAGCAACTTCCATAACCACCGCCTCCACTAGAAAGAGAGTTACCATGATGAGAAAAAGAAAGAGAGAATTGCGGAAGAAGACGACTCTAATATTCTTAATTGTAATTTATTGATGATCATATTTTTCACTTTTTTTTCTAAGACTAATTTGATATATATTTTAAAGTAAAAACCAAATACAATTTTAATAAATAATTTGGAATTTTATTAAATTATCAGTAATTAAAATAGTTTATAATTGTAGATGGTACAACTAAATATATATATATATATATATATATATATATATAAATATATCATATTAATGTTATTTTTTATTGATAAAACATATATTTAAGATTTAAATTTAAATTCAAAATAAAATAAAATAATATATATTCTCTAATATATATTAGACATTGTAAATAAAGCAAAATGAATTTAATATTTAGAATTGTACCACACCTAGCCAAACTCGACCAAATAAGTAAACAATGTGCATATCAAGGTAGTCAAGTATCCAGCCTAGGCCGACTTAGCCTAACTTATACCAGTTTTGACCTAAACTAAGCATCTAAAGGGACAACCTACACCAGCATAAGTCAGCATAAGCTATCAAGACAAATAGCCGGCCTAGACCGACTACTCCAGCATATCCGATAAGTTTAGAATCTAGGCCGACCACTCTAATGAACTCAATATAACGGAAGCGTCCGCGTCCAATAAACCTTAAGGGCCTGGGTTAGGGCCCTGGCCCACTCACAAGCCCTAGTTAGAGCCCAAGTCAAGGCCCAGCCCATGGGATGGTCAAACGCCATTAATGCTCTATAAATACACGTGGACCTCATCATTTAAAGGTAACCCCTCCTGGGTTCAAGCTGACATGTGTCGACCAGAGAGAGGCCAACCGAAAAAATAACGGACTACTTGGTAAGGTGACGCTTGTGCCTAACTTATCTTATTTGTTCTACAGGAACAAGAATGTAACAGGAAAGTTATTTAAAATTTTAATAAAAGCAAAAAGATAATACCACCCATCAATATTATTGAATTGAAGCATAATTCTGACATATTAAAATATGTATTATAAATAATATAGTTAAATAAATAAAGGCATATCATCTTTTTCACTTAGACATATAACGCATCTAGCCGAAAATTTATTTTCATTTTGAAATATATTTTGATTTCTTTACGCTACATCGACATGGGAGAAGCAAAGATGGTTACGTTAAATGAACTTTAATTATTGTCTAACTGATATGTATCAGTCGTTGACTGACCTTTTCTATGTACTATTATGTGTGAAAATAGAAAAAATGGAAAAATTTACGGAAGCAACTCCACACACGTAAACAAAAATTCCACCACACTTTTTAAGTTGTGGGTTGGGAAAATTCAAAAACTAGAAGTGTGTTTCGAAGAATTTAACAAAGATCTCCAAAATACAATGTTAAAATATCATTAATTGTATGGTTAGACCTTGACCATGATAATTCGTCATAGAATTAAACGATTGATTTATACATAAGACGACTTAGGACATTATAAACACTTAAATAATAATTAATTTTAGTGATCGAAAATATATTTGGAGACCAATTTCCTAATTAGAGACAAATTGTTTTAATAACTGATGTTAGTGACAAATGTAAGTACAACTATTTCAATGCACACAAATTTTGTTACTGATTCACTCCAATGGAACTATATCTAGATGATCAAGACAATCTTAGCTTGATCTTCCACTAAACAAGAGGAATCTACAATAATTCTTATACTTGAATTCTTGTAAACACAAATCACACTATCTAGTTTCTTGAATCACACAAGAAACACTAAAATATATACCAAGAAACACTCTTGCAGAGCTGGACTCACACTAGGAACGCCACAAGTAGACAAGAAATATCAAACCTCAAACGTGACTCCCCTAACCAACCAAGAATTTTTCTTCAATGCACAAATCGAGAGAAATCACAACTCAAACACCTATGAGTTGATCACGAACTGCAACAACACTGACTTCTTTAGAGAGAAAGAGTTCTTCAAACTTTCCCAAGTGCTAAAAATATATCTCTTTTTCTAACAGAAAAAGACAAGCTTTATAGCTAGTCAACTAACATTCTTTTAACTGAAATCAACTAATTGATTGTTATTTCAGCCATCAAATATGTTGTTCACAAAACTATAAGTACAAGCTATTTAGGTGTTATATCCATGTCTAAGTTCCAATCCATTTTCCAATTATTCAGTACTAACAAATAGCATGATATTCCATTATACACATTAATAACTAAGATAGAACATTTGAATACGAAAAAAGAATATATTGCATTAGAAAAGTTACACAGAGAAATAACTTATGATTCCCTTTCAACTGCTCTATCTCATTGAGTGAGACGAATCTAGCCGTTGGACGAGTGTTGACAATCTGGCTGAACAAGATGGTCCTAGCAGACAACTCTAATCTTCTCAAATTTTCCATTTTCCTACACAATAATCTCAAAGAAAATGGAAAATATACCAAACTTAAAAGAACACATAACTACAACATCTCTCTATAGAATGAGCACAAACCACATGAATAAAGACAAATAATAAAGATTAATAAACACAAATACTAAGTATTTATCAAACTTATCAACTTTATTATGCATTTTCAAATAGAATGCTCCCCTTTGTTCAATTTGTTGATTTCACTTAACCTAAGTGAAATCAGCTGGTTGAATAATATTTCAGTCGATCAAATAATATTTCAGTCGATTAAATAATATTTCAGTCAATCAAATATGTTACTTGAAAAACTATAACAACAAGTCATTTCGTAACATCCCGACCGGATATTACGGATTTAAATAATAGAATAAAGAAATAAATAATAAAACTTCATTTATTATAACTTATATTCCAAAAAACGCGGGAAAATTTATATTTTTATAATAGCAATAATTATTCTCAAAACCTCTACTATAACTCAAACATTAAATCCATAATAAAAACCAAGTTTAATGATATAAAATATTATAATTGTTTTCTAGGGAGTACCTTAAGATGTCTTGTTACCACACCTATCAACCACAACTGATAGAGCACGTGCGGGAAACCATGCTACGGATCACACACCGTAGCGCCAGGTGGAGTTCTCAATACGAATTACATTCGTAACGTCCCAAGACCGCCAAACTCGTCAGTACACTCCAGCTGGACCCATCCGTACACACCACTACGTGCACACTCATAATGGCAACACTCGCCAACTCGAGCCACAACTCAAGAGTTCCTCATGTTCATCCGTCATCCCGAGCCACAACTCAAGAAATGTTATTATGAGCCACAACTCAAGGAATACCACGTGCTTAACCCCTATCCTGAGCCACAACTCAAGGGATACATTCCAAGCCACAACTCAAGGAACACCAACAAGCCGACCTTTAAGATATCCTAGAAGCCTTGTAGACCACGCAAATCAAACGAGCAAAATATGATTTTGCTGTGACAATATCGCCTAACACTGCTCACGAGACGCTAGGCACTTTCCACTTCTAGACCGCCTAGCGGTATGATGAGTTCCAACCTTTGCCCTCATTAAGTGTTTAAAATTTGGGAATTTAATATCATTTTTGCTCTTAAGGATTGATTTTAGTTGCATAATATACTATTGGAAATTCTTAAGTTTAATAATGCAACTGGAATTTAATTTAGGTCCTTAAGAGTGTAAATTGGGAATATTTCTTTCAAGTCATAAAATAAGTCCAAAAATCAGAATTTTGGAGAGGGATAATTCAGGAGCTATATGCACCCCTAGTTTTCATTTTTATACCCCCTTCTGCAATTGGGCCATCTAATTATGAAAAAGAATATTTATGGAGCTAAATGCAACTCCAGTTTTTATTTTCCACACCCCTCTTGATATTGGGTCTTCTAACTCTATTCTGCACCCCTTCTTTTTACTAATTTGCACCCTAATATCACTTAAACTACTCAACCAGATTACGCCACGTGGCAATCCTCCACTCACTAAAATAACCAATTAAAGTTTGCCAGGTCCTCATTCCTCCACTCACTAAAATAACCACTTAAAACTTGCCACGTTATCAATCCTCCACTCACTAAAATACCCAATCATAGAATGACACCTTATCACCTTCTCTTCTCCATAATATCAGAAACCCTAACCCTAATTTTTTTCTTCTCTCTCACCATCACCATGCCACAACCGCCACCCTCAACAACAGCCACCGCTACGTCCGACCACCGTTGCAACTCCTCGAAACAACAACCACCCTGTCGCGCTCATACCGGAAAACGTAACCACCACTGTCGCGCTCGTGCTTGTGTGCGCCGTGACTGCACTCGCCGAAGCAACCCAAAACCACCACCAGCACCGCACCAACGCGCACCAGCACCTACGACAACCTCCACTGATGGAGCACGAGTCTTGAAACGCGCATCAGCACCTGCACTCGCACCTCACCTTCTTCCTCGCAGGAACCATCGTGCTCGACGCTGCCGCCACACGAAACCACCACCTCCGCACTTGTACTGGCCGGAATGGCCCCTAGAAACTCTGACAGCGCCTGCATAAGCTGCCACCACTGTCGTTCTCCTGCTTGAATCACCATGACTGCACCATCGTTGCACCACATTAAGCTGGACGTAATAGTCCGCGCTTGCACATCCGCAACAGTTCCGTGGACCCAGCCCCTCCAGCGTTTCCGTCGCCACCGCGTCAACCACCGTAACCTTCGCGCAACCACTCCCAACAATCAAACCCTATTGGAGAGAGAGACTAATCTGATACATGGCAACCTCTCAATGGACTGTCAAAGAGTCAACTCTGGGCAAGGGCGGGTCAACATTGGTCAAACAGGCTATTTAGCGATAATTTTTGGCAGACAGTTCCTCTACAGGAACCCAGAATGAACTAGAAAGGAAAGAGTCGTCTGGTTGTAGTTCATAGTCGGCCAGACAGTTTCTGGAAATTTCCAGAAATACTAGCTTTAAACAGAATAAAATCTCAAACATAATCATACTAAATTTAGCATGCCAATCAGACTTAATTATAAAATTAACGCGTAAAGCTCCCCAAACCTAGTTTCCTTGCTTAAAACGCAATGTTAGAGCTCCCCCTTTGATCACCAAATGGTCTCCTTAGCACCACCTCAATTTAGCTCCTCTAATTCACTCTCTAATCACTGTTTTTCCTTAATTTCGTGCACCTTACAATGCTCTAAAAAATCCAGCCTCAAAACCTCTCTATTCTCTTATAAGGTTTAAACCCACAATCATGCCAATGTCAAATCAATACACAACCATTCAACCAATTAATGTTTCATGATATTTCATATAATTCTATAATTTTATCATTCAACATGATCAAACATATTGCTAAAATAATAATAAATTAAATAACACATAAATGACATACATAGGACTTGAACCAAGTCCCCTCACACAATCAAGTACTCTCAACCATTTGATCTAGTACTTTTCCACATCATATCAATCAATAATTAATGTCATAAAGGCTCCCACTACCTGCATTTATTATTTATTTATTTATTTATTTAATTAATTAATTTCCACGAGTCTTACACATTTAACCTATTAAAAATTATTTTAACAAATTGAAGGGCTGCAACCAGATACAAGACACCTATTTTATGTCAAATAGTCTTCAAGTGAAGCTCCATTTTCAAGCTTCAAGAACTTTGCATTTAGTCTAGTTCAATGTGCACTTGAAGCTTGATCAGATCAATCAACCTTCATCAATTCTTCATATCTTCATCAAACTTTTATCATTCTTTCATATCTTCATCAAATTTCTATGCACCAAAATAATTTTATGCTAACAATCTCCCCTTGATTTGATGAAGTCAACATCCATTGATTTCATGATGCCAACATCCATTGTTTTATTGTTGTACTATTAACTATCAAGCTTGAGGATCTGAAAAATACTGACAAAAACCAACATATATAAGATTTCAAACAATATTTATATATCATGATCATTTCCCCTATCACATATAGCATGATTTTTTGTTTGAATTAGATTCACACTAATGCAGATTTGGGCTTTTAAATTGCCCTTTATGCCTTGGCTATAGGAAATAAAAGCGTATTCAAACACAATGGAAATTTTGCAATTTTAGCAAACTTTTAACCCTCGGTTGTCTAACTAACCGATGCGTAAAGCCTTTTTGACTCAGTTCTAATACAACTGGAGCATAAAGTCTTCCAATTTTATAAAGTTCATGCTATTTTGAATTTTTTTAATTTGAATGCATAGTTTTGGGCTTCGGTTCCCATAAAACTGAGGTATAAAAAGTTTTCTACTTCAGTTTCTTCGTACCTAAAGTTGATAAATTGCTTTAATTTAGAAAACTAGCATTTTTTTAATTACTTTATTCGTTAAATGGATTCAGTTTATCTTGAAACCAAGGCATAATGGTGTATATGTTTCGATTTTTCTTAGAACTGAGGCAGAAAGAGGTTTTATACCTCGAGTAAGTAAATAACCGAGGTATGAAAGGGTTTATACCTCAAGTAAGTAAATAACCAAGGCAAAATCTAGGTTAAATATCCTTAAATCAGATTCATATTTAACTATTCTTCATCTGCACGTTTGTTCTCTTCTTCAACTTCCTTCTTCCTTCGACGAGATGCGCTACCATTTCCGCTTTCGCACAAGTTTTGTCGTAGTTACGCCACCAATCGACTTTCATTGTGCTGCGGTTGTTGTCCACCATTGAACCTCCCTCTTTATACAATATTTTCTTGTGTTTTCTTCTTTTTGTATCGCGTTTTGGGTTGTTGCTTTTGTGCATTTTTAGTCCATTCTTGCATCATACCCAATTTCGTTTTTAGTTGTAAAAGTTTGCTTTGGTTGAATATGCTTTGCTTAGGTGTGTAATTGGTTGAATATGTTATGCTTAGGTTTGGGAGATGAAAATTATATTTTGATAGAAATTGACACTTCAACCACAAGTGAAAAACCCTCACAAACTCCTCAACCTACTAACCAGTCGATTTTGACTATTGTGCCAACGATACTCAATGTTATTGACTCCAATGTAGAGAATGAGGAAACTCCTCTTACATGATTGCAACCAACAATCACGTTGGTAACTTGTATTCCCTGTGTTCTTTTTGATGATAGAATCGTCGTTAATCACCCTACATCTGAGATATTGTCCACTTTGGAGCTATGCTCTGTTACAGTTTTGTCTTTAAAAGGCTCCTCGACAAGTGGAAAGAGGAAGGAGTATTTAACGACGTGGGGTTATTGAGCGTGGTAGAAACAACTAACATACATTCTTTTTTTATGCTAGGTGGTATCTTCAACTAACCTTTTGTACCTTTTGAGTAATATGGATACATGTAAGAGAATAAATTCCTATTTCAAATATTCAGAAAAATTAAAGAGATACTATAATCCTCTTCAAGGTATAAAATAGGATGATGAGTTAGATATGTTTGTAGTCCCTGAACTTTGAGGCAAAATTGAAATTCTTTCCTGTCTGAAACTTTGATACATTTTGGTCCCCAAAATCTTAAAAATAAATAGATAAATTCCTTTTAACTCAATTATGTTAAATTTTTTAACGTGTTAATTTTACATTGAAATACATTTACATTTATTATTTAAATAACAAGTACAATAAAAATGCAACAATAGATATTGCTTAAATGAACAACAAATATAAAATTTCATTTTAATTCACCTTGTTCCTCTTTTTCTCTTTTCCACCAATGCAATGTGAATTCTCTCCATTTCTTCATGCAACCTTCTTCTCCTTGCAATCCTATAACCTTCAACTACCTTAATTTCAATCACTACTAGATGAATTCATTCAAAACCATTTAGATAGAGCTAGTTGTTTGATCCTCTAAACTCGTTTCATCAGGAAATAAAGTAGGTTTTGGAGGAATTTCCAAGTCCTCAACGCCTCCCTCAAGCATTTCCACTACTTTGTTCATTGAAGGACGATCGTTTGGTTTCAATTGTATGCACCAAAGAGCAACTATGATAAGTTTTTTTGCTATTATCTTTTCCTCTTTAGTCAAATCTTTTATATCTATATCTTCCTCTTCTCTAATATGATTATAGATCCAAAGGGGAAAGTAAAGTTGACTTGAGTATTCTACATGGGGATTTAGATTATTCCTTTTGCTTGCCATCTCCATCAATAACATTCCGAAGCTATAGACATCAGCTTTATGAGATATTCCTCCAACATTATTGTAAAACAATTCTGGAGCCATATATCCAATAGTTCCTCTTGTTGTCGTCATTGTGACAATGCTACTATCTATTGGATATAGCTTTGCTAATCCAAAGTCAGAAACCTTTGGGATAAAGTTTTCATCGAGTAAGATGTTATGGGGTTTGATATCGAAATGCAAAATCTGCATCTCACACCCATGATGGAGATAAGCAATCCCACGAGCCACTCCAATTGATATATTATGTATTTTCTTATAGCTTAAATCTATACTTCCAGCCCTTGAAAATATAAGTTTATCAAGAGATCCATTGGACATGAATTCATAAACAAGAGCACGCTTTGAGCCACTAGCACAAAATCCAATTAATTGTACCACATTTTGATGATGTATCCTTCCAATGGTTGCAACTTCGTTTATAAAATCTTGTCCATTTCCTTTAGATTTACCTAACATTTTGATTGCCACAAAAGGTCCGCTCCGCAACTTTGCCTTAAAGACAAAGCCAAATCCTCCTTCACCTAACTTCTCTTTAAAACCTCCGGTCATCTTCTTAATTTCCTTGTATGAATATCTAATAGGTGCCAAATGATTTTGTTCAAGGTAGTTTTCAATATTTGCATATGTTGATGCATGTCTTTTCCTCCATTTACATATAAAAATCACAATTAAGAATGGCAATCCGAACAAAATTTTGTAAGCCCATGCGAGAGAACATGCGAGAGAAGTATAAAAACTGATACCTGTAATAAATTTTTAATTCAGTAATTACATTAATAATGTAAAGTTCAAATATATAACCATCATTATATAATAAGGTATTTGTTAAAAGAAAATTTGCATTCATAAAATAAAATTATAGCATAAAAACTATCAATAAATTCCATTTTTGACACTATTATCTATAAATAACTTTGTGAGTAACATTGATGTGTCCTAAGTAGGGATGCCAATGGGGCAGGGTGGGGACGAGTATCGCTATTACATACTTATCACGAGAGAAAAAAATTCATCCTTATACCCAAACTAGGGATGTCAACGGGGCGGGTAGGGTACGAGTAGTAGCTCCCCCGTACCCTACCTGCTAGATAAATATCTGCCTCGTACCCGTATCCATATCCGTCGGGTATCCGTTATGCGGGTACCCACCTATTTTTTTCATATCCGCGGGTATCAACGGGTACCCGCGGGTATTTGCAAAATTATTTAAAAAACAAATATTTAATCATAAATTCAAATAAAATAAAATAAAATACATCACTGTCATAAATTTTAAATAACGTTCAAATAAACTCAAGTTGATACAAGTTGAAATAATTGTAAAAGTAAATATGACATGACGTTCAACACAATGAGAATTATTTAATTAGTGTTTTGATCAACAAATCCACTTTTTTCAATTAATTCTAAAAAATAAACAAAATAAACAAATAATAAACCTCAATTGCCACGTGCTAAGTATTTTTATTTTGATTCCATCATTTGGCAACAAGCATACCATTAACGTCACTGTCTATATAAGGTTTGATGTATATGTCCAATTTCAAAGAAAGGGAAGAGAAAAATGTCAAGGGATGTAAGTTTAGCGGGTACGGGTATCCACGGGTACGGATACTATGATACCCGTACCCGCCCCGTTAACATGCGGGTATCAAAAATACCCGTACCCGCGGGTAGCGGGTATCCATTTTTAATATCTGTTTTCTACCCGTTGCAGGTTTTATCCGCGGATACCCACGGGTACGGATTTTTTTGACATCCCTAACCCAAACACAATGAGTATCGAATTTTTGTCTCATTTCTATCCCCACTAAGTAACAAAGATATATTCGGACCCATACCTACTTTCTTATTGTTTCGATATCAATTAATTAATTTTTATAAAATAATAAAAAATTACAATAAAGAAAATATAATATTGTCAAATTATCAATATTAAAAGGAGGATATTTTTGTCTCTTCAATGTCAAATATTTAAAAATAAATTATAATCGTAAAAATTTCAAATTAAAATACCAAATAAAATTTCATGAGAGTCAAAATATTTATTAAATTTGTAAACATTAATGTTACCTAGTTGATAAAATTTAAAAATATTTTTATCAAAATATAAAAGGAAAATAGATATTCGAATTAAAAAATATTTTAAATGAATGTGATAAAAAAATATTCATGACAATTAAATTATTATATTATAATAAATAAAATTTATTTATACAATTATAGTAATAAAATTACACCTATGATAATGAGTTAAAAAATAAAAAGAATTAAAAAAATATCAAAACAATACTCTACATGATAAAAATAAACAACAAATAAAAATACTAAAAAAATTATCAAATGGAAACAATTTGACAGGCCGTTGAATAAAATTGCACAAATGAAAATAAATGTATAGTTAAGAGTATGATAAGATGAAAAAAATCGTACAAATCTAAGAAAAGTTTTTAAATAACAACCTAGTCAAACAATTAATAGATAATAAAAATTGCTTTAGTGAAACAAAAGAGTAACAAAAATTAATAATAATATAATACAAAGATAAATTTTTTATATTATCTAATAAATGAAATGTTTATGCTATTGAACATCTAAATTAATAGTGTTAAACATTTTCATGTGAAAGAAAATATATAATAAATAAAAATATTAAAAAAGAGTAAAAATATTTAAATGTAAGAAATAAAAAATATTTAATTAACATATATCATTTGAACATAATTACACGAATGTTATAATAAGAGAAAAAATATTTTAAAGAATTGACAAGTCAAACAATTAAAAGAAATAAAAAATAAAAAATATGGATATATATATATATATACCAAAAGATGATGAAAGAAAATAATAAAAATATATTTTTTAGCTTATCTAATAAATTAGAAATATTTTACTAATTTAAAACAGAAATAATTACGATATCAATTTTCATTTAATTTAAAAATATTAAATATTACTCGTATTTATATTCATACTCGCGCAATATAAAAGTTTTCCATCATAATTAAAACAAATATTGATAAGAACAATTATTTGTTTATCCCTTATCAAAATCAAAACAAATATTAAAAAAAGTATACATAAAACAACAAGTTATCATATAAATATGATGATATATTACTTTCAACAAAACATCAAAAATAACCATCATTACGGAAAGATGTGAAAAGTTTAAAAATAAAAGAAAATTAAAAAAATACACCGGTTTAATCACAAACGGTACTGGTCCAAAGTGGTTGAAATTTTTTAGAAAAATACACAGAATTGTATCATTAACCGTGGCCAAATGTTTTATTATTTTAATAGCATTTCTATTAATGATAATTTTAGAAGTACTGTTAAAATGTCTATTTTAATCATTGTTAAGCTCTACTCCTCTAGTGATTAAAGCATTGAGAAATTAAGATGATAAGATCTTACCAACGACCTCTGCCAGTATTATCCACAATAACCCTGGAATCAAAGAAAATATCAACTTTAGAATTCTGATTATCTCAACACTTATTAATAAAAAGACCGTTTTCATATGAAAAGGTTATAGTGGTAAAGAAGTTTAACAACTTTTTATTTATTTAAAGATAATAAATGTTAATTTAATGCACAGGTTCTTATAAATGCGTGTAAAATATAAAAGATAAAAAAATATCATATTTCTTTGTAAAAGTTGGTTGAATTATTAATAAAATGATTCAAACTTTGTTTCGAAAAATTCTCAGAAAGTGGTTAATAGATGAAATCTGATTTTCCTAATCATTTGAATATGTATAATTATGTAAAATGTTAATCGAAGACAATCGATTATCAATTAAAGAAATTAAAAATATAAATAAAATTATGCTACAGCAGAATAAAAAGAATTAGCTTAACAAGAAAACTAGACAAAAATTAGAAAAATCGTAGAAAGACTGTTAGTAGAAAGTGAAGTGATGTGGCATGTTAAAGGGATCAAACACTTTAAATTTTTCAAGGGATGATTACGAGAAATTCACATCGGTAGAAGTTACTGATTGTGTACCTCCTATATATTCAGTTAATTCAATTGGTTTTTTTATTTTTTATTTAGAATATTAAAGCTACATGAGTAAGGAGTATAATAACGGGCTTATGTCACTCTGAATGAACGAATTAATTTAAATAGAAAGTTATTAAGGCTAAGATTTTATACTCGCAAATAAAAAAATTATATATAATTAAGTTTGCATAAATTAAAAATGGTAGGTGATAAAACTAGTCAATTATATAAGTTTTTCATTTAAAATAAGATATGTAATAATTTCATGAAATTAATTGAGATCCAACTCACACGGTCGGCAACCAAGTTTCTGGCTCGCAGAGTCGAAATAGCAGAATCTAAGTGGACAATTCTGGCAGGCGAGTTTTATCCAAGAAATCTCAAATCCATAGGCCAAGCTGTTGTGCATGGAAGTGTAGGAATGGTTATTGAAAGTCCTCAAAGATGTTGGAACAACAAGCTTTATGTCACACCCAACTTCCAAGTCCTCTGCTTTTAAGTCACCAACAACAGCATATGCATATCCCTTTGAGTCCCACTTCACGCACTCTTCTGTTTTCAGATACTTCCCATTCTCTCTCACCGAATGGTTACAACTCAGAAACACTATATGCTCGAAAATCAGAGATTCCCGATTTTCATACGAACTTAGACCGGCTTGGTATGGATCCAAAGAGTAAGTGTAAGTGTAACTATCAGAGAAATTGGAGCGAGAGAGGGAACGCAGAGGATGGGATGAGCAATTGTGGAGTTGAAGTGCAGGATCAACCACTCTCACCGTGTAGTTCTTGTAGTTTATTGCCTCCACATGGAATTCTTCTGAGTTCATATACAACAGCGTAACATTATTTTCACAACCAAGCTCATACCTTTCCTCACCACACTTCTCTGGGTCGCCGTTTAATCGAAATGGATAACTGATGTTGGTGATTTTTCCACAGGAAGAAGGAAAACAACGGTGTTTTTTGTGGGCCTTGGAAGCACAAATATGATGGAGTAGAAGTAGCAGTAGCAGTAGCAGGAACAATGCCCTCTCTCTCCGCATCGTCACCAAACTGTTTCTCATTCAATTCAAATGCAAACAAATCAAGTTAGATACTCATATTCAAAACAACACAGACTCAATATATAACAACAAACAACTACACTTACCCTTTTACAAAATTGTGTGAAGACTTATGATACTTAAAACGTAGACTTTGACTCAGAAACGCTGTGTCTATCTGGCCTCACATCTTATTTTAATGAATACAAACTTTTAAATACTCGTTGTCAATTCTTATTAGGTATTTAATCATCTAATTTTTTTTTAATTTTTTTAATGGACTTCTTCGAGTTTCTAAAATCATCCTAAATTCTTCTAACTCGAAGGTTTTATTTACATGCTGTCTAAAATAATTTTTAGAGAATTACTTTGGGAGCCAAATTAAATAAATAGTTCAGGACTTATTTAAATAACGTCAAAACCCTAAATATAATGTTTATATAATGCATTTGAATTTATTTTTTCTACTTTAAAATATCTGCAAATTATTCAAGGGCTAAAATTTCCACCACATGTGAAGACTTTGGAGAAAAGAATAGTATACGTGTTGTAAGGTTTATAGAGCCACAAATTCCAACAGGTTTGTCTTACATAAGCACTTGATATGCAAATACATCATTGACGCAGTCAAATGACAATGTACATATAAACTACTTAATAATTATTCATCAGTACTTATAACTTACAACTCATACTTTTGGAAGGGGATAGGACGGTGCAGAGACGAGCTTGAATATTATTCTATTTTCATCTCTGAATTGAGTTCATACCTATATTTACTTTTATATTTAATGGCTATAAATCGTTTATCTCATCCCAATATATAAATTTAATAATAATTAATTCTTTTTTATAAAAAATGACGCTCCAATAACCATTAAGACTCATGTAGAGTGTAATGGATTATGTCATGATGAGTAGCAGGAAGTCCTAGTCTATGGACTCGATCAATCAAAGACGCGAAGAGGACTTACTTTGGGAGTGGTTGGGTGATAATTCCTTGTGCCCAAACTCTGCAGAGTTTGGGAACCGTCACAGGTACAAGCCATCAAGAGCTCCAATGTCTCTTACATAATCCGAATATTGAGTTTAAAAGTCATGTAGATGTACTGTGGTTGTGGTGGTTTAATTAATTCTGAAAAATATGACTAGTCCTTGATTGATATCTATTATTGAACTGCATGATTTCTATTAATAAAGTTAGTTTACCCTTCTTGCCTATGTTTGTCCTCTTTGGTATGTTTTTTCCTTTTGCAATGATCGCCTACATTTGGTGTGAGCAGATAAAAGTACAGGTGAAGACACTCTCCTCCTGGATAGGAGTTGATCTGTGGCATGAGAGATCTAGCAGTAGTCCTTACTCTATGTTTTGCTTAAACGTTGGGTGTTTTGTTAACCCTTTCTTAGTGTAGGCTGTAAATATAGCTAGTGCATATATGGTTAATTGGATGACTGTATTGATACTTCGTATCAACCTATTCCTACTATTTGCGTTGATTAATCATAATATAATGTTTTGTTTAGTAGCGTAAAAACTATTAAAACAAGATGTTACATTTTTGGTATCAGAGCAATGGTTCCTTTAGGATCTGTAGGTGTGAGCTTGATTAGTTTCTGTTGTGTATTCCTCGTAGTGTCTTTGGCATAGTTGTGGTATCTGTTAGCTAGACTGATGCTTCCTTTCTTTGTGTGGTCAGAGCTATGGCACCTAGGCCTCCTCCTCCTCTTCCAAACCCAGATAACCCTCATTTGGTGGGAGCAATTAAGGCGATGATTGCAGTCATGCAGCAGTAGAATGCCAACATGGTGAATCAACACAACCTAGCCTTGCAACACATGGAGTCTGCTAGGCTAGCAGCAGAGGCGACTCAATAGAGGCACTTGGAAGCCCTACATCAGATAGGAGAAAATCGTTCAACAGCTGGTTCTTCCCAAGCTCCACCACCACGAGTGCAAGAGTGGAGTTTGGAGAATTTCCTACAGCATCATCCATCCCGTTTTAATGGCAAGACTAGCCCGGATAGAGCAGATCAGTGGATGCGAGATATAGAACGAATCTATGATGCAAAGAGATGTCCTACAGAGAACAAATTAGCACACACTGAGTACATTCTTGCTGGAAAGGCCATGCATTGGTGGTCCTGCATGAAGATGATGTTGGAAGATAGTAGGGAACCCATCACTTGGGAGTTGTTTAAGAAAAAGTTCTATGCTGAGTACTTCTCAGATAGTGTGAGGTATGCAAAGGAGGTTGAGTTCTTGCAGCTGATGCAAGGAGATATGTTAGTATCAAAGTATGCTGAAAAATTTAAACACCTGGACAGATTTTACACCTTGAAGATGGCTGAGGACTAGCAGTGTAGGAAGTTTGAGAATGGGTTGAGGGGTGATCTCAAACTCATGGTGGCTCCACTCTCTATCAAGGAGTTCCCTGCTTTGGTAGAGAAAGCACGAGTAATGGAGAAGCTTAAGGCTGAAGTTGAAGCTTAGTAGCGATCTCAGCAGAAGGTGGGAGGACCATTTGGGTCCACAAGTAGACATGACGACAGAAGGAAGCTATACTCTAGGCCTCATCCTCAGGGGCCTAGGAGGTTCTCACATCAGCCTCAGCAATCTCAGCCTTCTAGACCGTAATGTTTTCATTGTGGAGGGGCCCATCTAAAGAGTGCTTGCCCCTAGCTTGTTGGTAGGAGAACATGTCATAGATGTGACCAGAAGGGCCACTTCATCAAGGATTGTCTCGCTGGTAGGAGTATAATGTCGAGGCCTCCAGCACAGCCTCAGCCACATCATACGAGGGGAGGTGCAAGGCGTCAGGCGGTTGGCCGGGTGTACGCCATGACGGGTGCAGAGGCGGTCAGATTAGGTAATCTCATCATCGAGTCTTATGTGATTGCTAGTAGGAGATTGCATGTTCTATATGATTTTGGAGCCACACACTCCTTTGTGTTGGAATCTAAAGTGGTAGAGTTGGGTCTTCCGGTAAGGGAACTCCAATATGACCTGGTGGTGTCCATGCCTGCTTCTAGGTTAGTCAAAACCTCAACAGTGTATACTAGGTGTTTGATCAAGGTTGAAGGACGCAAGTACAGGGTAAACCTTATCTGTTTACCTCTAGAAGGGTTAAATGTAATCTGGTTATTTCATTTCTATTGATCATTATACCTGTATTTATGCTGAGATATTCAAAATATTAAATAAATAATTTTTATAAAAAGTTGAAAAACACAGTATTTTAAACGATCCAATATAAAGAATATATGTTTTTTCAATGATGAAAAAAAATGTCATAAGAGATAAACAAAAATGTTCAATGAAGATTTGCAATCTAAAATAACTTTTACTTTATTTTATTCTTATTCCAAGTTATCTTAGAAGGAAAGTACAAGAATCCCCATTAATTATTAATCTGTTGTTGGGGGTCCAAAATGAATTTTTGAGTCTAGTAAAGCTGAACTTTGGTGTCATAAGTTGCTCCAGGCTTCCAATTAGCAGGAATAGGGACTTTTGGTATCATCCAATTAACGCCCACTTGAAACCTCAGCAGGATTGCACCTGATAGTATTTTGAGGTTGTGAAAGGAATAGTTGATGGGATAGATAAAATTGTGGAGATAGTAGAATGTGGAAGTTGTAGTTGGAAGAAGTGTATTTTGTAGTTGACAGTAGTTGTATTGGATGTTGTGTTAGTTGTTCTTCATGTTACAAATGGTAGGATACATGGGTATTTATAGACCCATAGATTATTCTAGAAACTCCTAGCTAGAACAAATGCAAATAGTTCTAGATTTTTCTACATAGTAGAATGTTCTTGATTTTTCTTCCTATCCTAAGCTTTTCTCCAATACTCTAGAAGTTTCATTACATTTCAATAACTCTATCTTAGATTTTTCTAGATTGTTCTAGAATTTGCATTATACTTTAATACTCCTCCTTGATGCAAATTTGGTAACTCCAAGCATAGCGCGTAGTAGTTCAAACCTTGGTCTTGGTAAAGCCTTTGTGAAGATATCTGCAATTTGATCTTCTGTCGGGCAGTACTTAAGTCGTATCTTCATATTTGTTTCCGCTTCTCTGATGAAGTAGCGACAAGTTTACAGTCATACTTCTTGAACTTCTTCAATAGGGCTTCAATATATTTCTTTTGAGAGATAAATGTCATCTTCTTGTTGTTTCACCTCTATACCGAGGAAATAGTTCATCAACCCAAGGTCGGTCATCTCAAATGTCTTCATCATGTCTTCTTTAAATTCTTTCATAATCTTCAAATTGTTTCCTGTATAGATAAGATCATCGACATATAAGGAGATAATGAGGTGATACTGACCTTGTGCTTTAATATATAGTGTTGGCTCACGTTTGCTCCTCTTGAATCCTTGATCGATGAAGTATTGATCAATCTTGCTATACCATGCTCGAGGAGCTTGCTTCAAGCCGTATAAGGCTTTTTTTAGTCTTAGTACTTTGCCTTCATTGCCTTTATTGATGAAGCCTTG